>Ga0209382_10000428_pt1 | contig 69732 bp, 59 predicted proteins | sample SoiMetdeltSBSDD5_FD_187599 | JGI IMG/M metagenome (GOLD analysis project Ga0209382, IMG submission 187599) | Bulk soil microbial communities from a Populus tree surrounding site in Tennessee, USA - Soil MetaG P. deltoides SBSDD5 (SPAdes) (version 2) | ecosystem: Environmental > Terrestrial >...
ACAGTTTGCAGTCGGTTTGGAAGCTGTGAGTGATGCTGTGGGCTATCTTCCTGGCGTCTGGCCCCCGGAGGCCCGAGAGTGAGGTGACGGCGACTGGCCAGAGGGGAGAAGGACATGACGGCAGATCAGACTGAGGAGCGGAGCCTGTATCAGCGGCTCGGCGGCTACGACGGCATCGCGGCGGCGACCGACGATCTGCTCGGACGCCTTCAGAGCGATCCGCGTATCAGGGACTTCTGGAAGGGCGCCAGCCTCGACAACCGGCGGAAGGCGCGCCAGTTGATCGTCGACTTCATGACTGAGGCCGCTGGTGGGCCGGCCTACTACGTTGGCCGGGACATGAAGAAGGCCCACGAGGGGATGCGGATCAGTGAGGCGGACTGGGCCATCTTCATGGAGCACTCGGGGGCGACGCTCGACCACTTCGAGGTGCCGGCCCGCGAGCGGGCCGAAGTGCTCGGCTTCTTCGAGAGTTTGAAGGGAGAGGTCGTCGAAGTTGACTGACAGCCGGACAGCCGGCGCTGGCTTGACGAGGCAGCGGGGTCGCCGTATCGTGTGGCTACGCGCACGCCGGCCGTAGGGAGAACGTCCGGGGATCGCGATGATGTGCGGGGTGCTCTCTCGCGATGGAGGGGTGACGTGTCGATCGAGGAGAACAAGGCGATCGTTCTGCGCTACTTCGCGGAGATGGACCGGGGCAACATCGACATCGTGGACGAGCTGATCGCCGAGGAGTACGTCGATCACAACCCGGCCCTGCCGGGCGTCGGGCCTGGCCGCGAGGGCACCAGACAGTACATGCAGATGCTGAAGAACGCGTTTCCCGATGCCAGCCATACGGTCGACGACATCCTCGCCGAGGGGAACAAGGTGATGACCCGGGTGACGGCGCGCGGGACGTTCCTCGGCGAGTGCATGGGGTATCAGCCGACCGGGAACGTCGTCGAGATCAGCGGCATCGCCGTCCACAGGGTCGAGAACGGGCGGCTGGTCGAGCACTGGGCGCACGCCGACATCGCCGGCTTCATGCGCCAGATCGGCGCGGATCCCGCTCACCCGCCGACTGGTTGACCGTCGTCTTCTGGCCGCACGAGGCTCTTGCCCGTTCCTCAGCGCCCCATTCCTGACCTGCCCGCTCTCGGCGACCCCTCACGTACTCCAGGTGATCAGTGAGGCGGGCAGGTCAATCTTGAAGCTGGCTGCGCACGCAGCGCGGTCAGACTACGTGATGTTCACCCGGCGGGTGATCTGGCCGTTGCTCTCCCAGTACGTCTTCTTGTTGGCGATCGAGGCGTCCGTCATCGCCGGCTGGACGTTGCCGGCCGTGTCCGTCGCCCGGGACGTGATCGTGTGCTCGCCGGGCGTGGCGTTCGGCCAGGACAGCGACCAAAGCTTCCAGGCGAACTCGGCGCCGGCGCCCTCCGTGATAGGGGCCGGCATCCAGGCGCCGCCGTCCACCTGGACCTCGACGCTCGCGATCGGTGCGCCCCAGGCCGCGCCGACGATCCTGTAGCCGCCGTCCAGTCGGCTCACCCGGGCCGGCGCCGACTTCAGCAGCGCGCGTCCAACCGACGACTCCATGGTGACCGTCTGGCCGTCACGCATCTCGTCGCGGACGGTCACATATTCGCGCGTCATGTAGTGCCCCATGAACCGGGTATCGATCACCTCGATCCGGTCCAGCCACTTGACGTTGGCGATCCCGAACCAGCCAGGGGCGAGCACCCGCAACGGTGCCCCGTGACCTGAATCGAGGGGGGCGCCATTCATCTCGTAGCAGAGCAGGATGTTCGGGTTCATCGCGTCCGCGAGCGACATGCTGCGAGCGAAAGGCGAGGCCACCTCGTTGGCGCCGACCTTCTCCTTCTCCTTGGGGGCATCGTGGCCGTAGAACACGATCTCGCGACCCTGATCGAGGACACCTGCCTCCTGAAGCAACGGCGCCAGCGGCGTGCCGGCCCAGGTCGCGTTGCCGATGCCGCCCCAGAAGAACGGCAGCCCCGTGTTGCCGGAGCACTCCAGGGTGAACGTCACCTCCTGGCGGGGCCGCGCCTTGATCTGATCGATCGTCAGGCTCAGTGGCTGCCTCACGAGGCCGCCGAGGTCGAGACGCCACGCTGCCATGTCGATAGTTGGGAAACCCAGGTGATTGATCGTGAAGAACTTGTCGGTCGGCGTGATCCAGGAGTCGAGCTCCTCCCAGACGAGCTGCTGATGGATGGCCGCCGCCGCGGGGAGCGGTAGCTCGGCCGGCTGGTCGAGCCACGGCAACACGACCTCGCCCTGGTCGAGTGGCAGAGCTTCAACCAGCCGTTCGAGGCGCAGGAAGGCCAGGCCGGCCGCGAACGCTCCACCGGCGAGCATCGCGTCTCGGCGCGAGACAGTGCGCTTGTCCAAGGTACTCCTCCACGCAGCGAACGGCAGGCATCATTGCCCGGCTGGGGAACCGCCCACGTCGCACGGCGATCCATCCAGGTGCCGCCGTCAGAGCACGACGGCCACCGGATCGTGGCACCTGGAGAGCCGCGAAGCTGTGACTCAGATCACAGTACGGCGCCCGATGGACGAGCACATCCGTACAATCCCTACCCGCAGTACGTACGTCCCCCGTGCGGCGCGGCTGGAAGGCACACCGTGGACGGCCGCTGCTGATCGGATCCTAGACATCTGGGATACCAGCACCGGAGACGTGACGGTATCGTGGCGATGAAGAGCGTCCGTCATTCGCGCTGATTTGGCGCGCAAACCTAAAACGCTTTCGGAGTCTGATTCGCGCTCATATTCTGGGCGGTGGAGCGCCGCGAGGCCGATGCGGACCGTCACGCGTGTCGACAGCAGCACGCTGCGAAATGTCGACGATCATCTGCTCCGTCATCACGGAGATGTAGAGAGTATCCGCCTGCGTTGTCTGCCTGCGATGTCCGCCTGAATCGCTTGACACGACGGTCTACGACGTATACTCTTCACCACGGCGAGGCAGCGTCGTCGCTTCGCCGAGAGGTTCTGCACCCGTCGTGCCGGGCGAACCAGGCTCCAGTGCTGGGGCTCGAGCGTCCGGCCTATCGATCACTTGTCGGCCGACTGAGCCTGCCCAAAGGGGGGCATGCATGGCGACACTCGCACGTGGTGTGCCGGTCCAGCGCTCGTTGGCGCACCGTCTGAGCGCGCCCCGGTATCTTGGCTACCTGCTGGTCTTACCGGCCATCGTCTACGTTCTTGCCCTGATCGGGTTCCCGTTGGTGCTCGGCGTCTGGTACAGCCTGACCAACACCACCGTCGCGCAGCCCGGCACGTTCGTCGGGCTCAAGAACTTCGTCGACGTCGCCAAGGACCCGACGTTCATTCTGGCGGTCCGCAACACGCTGATCATCGGAATCGTCGCGACGGCCGCGAAGATCACCCTGAGCGTCGCACTGGCCTTCTTGATGCTCGGCGCCTTCCCGGGCCGAGGCATCATGCGCATCCTCTTCGTCCTGCCCTGGACGATCCCGATCGCCCTCTCCACCATCGCCTACAAGTGGATGTTCATCTCGCAGTACAGCGTCGTCAACTGGATGCTCATTCGCATCGGCCTGCTGAGTGACCCCGGCATCAACTGGCTGGGGACGGCGGTCCCGGCTATGGCGGCAGTGATCTTCGTCTCGACCTGGCGCGCCGTCCCGTTCGGGGCGATCACGGTGCTGGCTGGTCTGACGGCGATCCCGACCGACGTCATCGAGGCGGCGCGGATCGACGGTGCCGGCTGGTGGGCGCGCTTCACCAAGGTGATCGTGCCGATCATCGCGCCGATCCTGTTCATCGCGCTGCTGTTCGACCTGATCTTCACGCTGACCGAGCTGACCGTCGTCTTCATCCTGACCGGCGGCGGTCCCGTCGATCAGACCCAGGTGCTGGCAAACTACGCGCTCCAGGTTGGCGTCAACGGCACGCAGCTTGGGCAGGGCGCGGCGATCGCGCTGTACATGCTGCCGGTCCTGCTGGTCTTGACGATCATGTCGTTGCGCCACATCGCGAAGCGGGAGGGCATGTGATCGCAGCCGACGCGACAACCACCGGGCGCAGGACCCACAGGAAGCGGTTCATGACACACGCCCAGCAGGGCGCCTGGACGCGCGCCGTCCTGATGGGGATCTACGTTGCCATTACGGCGTTCCCCTTCTACTGGATGTTCATCACCGCCTTCAAGACGAACAACGACCTGTACACCCTCGCGAACAACCCGCTCTGGTTCAACGAGCTGCCGACGTTCGGGCACATCATCTACCTGTTCCAGAACACCCGGTTCAGCACCTGGATGTTGAATTCGGCGATCATCGGCGTCTGCGTGGTAGCGATCACGCTGGTCATCGCGACGCCGGCCGGCTACGCGCTGGCTCGTCTCGACCTGCCGGGCGCGAACCAGATGGGTATCGCGATCTTCGCGACGTACCTGGTGCCGCCGTCGCTACTCTTCATCCCGCTGACCCGTGTCGTCTACTTCCTCGGCCTGAACAATACGATCTGGTCGCTGGTGGTCGTCCTGCCGACGATCTCGATCCCGTTCGCCGTCTGGCTGCTGATGGGGTTCTTCAAGAACGTTCCCAGAGAGATCGAGGACGCCGGCCTGGTGGACGGGTGTAGTCGGTTCCAGGCCGTGATGCAGATCGTGCTGCCGATCAGCAAGGCCGGACTGGCGGCGGCCGGGATGTTCGCTTTCGCGATCTCCCTCCAGGCGTTCCTCTACCCGCTGGTGTTCACCTCCAGCACGTCGGTGAAGCCGGTCACGCTCGGCGTGGTGACGGACCTGATCCGTGGCGACATCTACTACTGGGGCGAGCTGATGGCCGGCGCGCTCATCGCCGGACTGCCCGTGGCGATCCTGTTCAACGTCTTCCTCGACGACTTCGTCGAGGGCATCACTGGAGGCGCATTCAAGTAGAGACGCCCGGCGCGTCCTCGCGCCGGGGCTGGTTGTCACACCAAGGGAGGTTGATGGCGATGGCGCACAGTCGACGACAGTTCCTGCGTGTATCCGTGCTTGGCCTGGGTGGCGTGACGGTCGCCTCGCTGCTGGCCGCCTGCGGTGGTGCTGGGCCGACGGCCGTCCCGGGCAAGCCCACTGAGAGCAAGCCAGCCGAGGCTGCCAAGCCGGCCGCCCCGGCCGCCGCGACGGCGGCTCCGGCCGAGGCTGCCAAGCCTGCTGCCGATGCCAAGCCGGCCCAGGCCGCTCCCGGCGGCTTCAGCGGCGGCGGCTCGCTCAAGCTGCTGATGCGCTCCCACTTCGTGCCGGCGTTCGACACCTGGTTCGACAAGTGGGCGGCGGATTGGGGCGCCAAGAACAAGGTCGCGATCGAGGTCGACCACATTCTGGCTGCCGAGCTGCCGGCCAAGTGGGCCGCCGAGGTCGCCACCGGCGACGGCCACGACCTGTTCACGTTCACCCAGAGCGGCGCGATCAACGTCTTCAACAAGAGCCTGGTCGACCTCAGCGACCTGGCAAAGCAGGTCGGCGATGCGCACGGCGGCTGGGTCCAGCCGCTCTCGGACAACATCGCGAAGTACGAGGGCGTCTGGCGGGGCGTGCCGGACTTCTTCATCGACTTCCCGGCGAACTACCGCAAGGACCTCTTCGACGCGGCTGGCCTGAAGCCGTTCGACACCTGGGACGACGTGATGAAGGGCGGCGCCATCCTCAAGGAGAAGGGCAACCCGATCGGGATCGCCATTAACCAGAAGAGCAACGACGCCAACAACTCCTGGGCCGGGCTGCTCTGGAGCTACGGCGCCTCGTACGTCAAGGAGGATGGGAAGACCCCGGCCATCAACTCGCCTGAGACGAAGGAAGCCGTTAAGTTCGCCCTCGAGCTGTACAAGAAGACGATGACGAACGAGGTGCTCTCCTGGGACGACACCGGCAACAACCAGATGCTGGCGTCCGGCCGCGCTTCGTGGATCCAGAACCCGATCAGCTCGTTGCGGACGATCGAGAAGGACAACAAGGAGCTTGCCCAGAAGATCAGCATGTCGGACGCGCCGGCCGGCCCGAAGGGGCGGTTCGCCTCGGTCTCAGTCAGCGTCTGGGGCGTCATGAACTGGTCCAAGAACCAGGAGGCGGCCAAGGCGCTGCTCACCGAGTACTACCAGGCGTACCCCGAGACGGTGAAGGTAAGCGAAGGGTACAACCAGCCGGTCTTGATGAAGTACCGCCAGAAGCCGATGGCGGTCCTCGGCGAAGATCCGCGGCTCACGCTGCTCCAGGATTTCGACAAGTCGGCCCGCGTCGTCGGGCACCCTGGACCGCCGACGTCGGCAGCAGCCGAGGTCGAGCAGAATTGGATCATCCCGCTGATGATCGGCCAGGCCGTCCAGACGGAGAACGTCGACGCGGCGGTCGACTGGGCAACCCAGAAGATCGAGGCGATCTACGCCAAGTACAAGTAGGTTGCGCCCCTCACCCCCAGCCCCTCTCCCTGTGCGCGGGAGAGGGGAGCCAGCACGGGAGCTGCCGATAGTCTCCCCTCTCCCACGGTAGGGAGAGGGGGTCGGGGGGTGAGGGGCCTCCTACGCGCCGGCGGCCTTCTTCGCCTGTTCCAACGCCGAAGCGTACCGGTCCAGCGTCGCCTTGGCCGGCTGCTTCTGCTGGACGATGTCGCGGAACGCGTCGTTCATCGCGCGGCTGGCGTCCTCCCAGTACGGCACGTTCGGGCGCGCGTCAACGTTCTTGAGCGCCTCCTGGACGGCCTGGAAGTACGGCTGCTGCCAGTCCGGCACGTTGCCGAAGGCGTCCGTCCGCATCGGCGGCCAGCCGAGCCGCGTCAGGAGCTGCGACTGGGTATCCCGGGACATCAGGAACTCGGACAGCGCGAGCGCGCCGTTCCGGTTCGGGGCGCCGATCGGGATGCCGAGCACCTCGCCGCCCAGCACGTGCGACTCCTTGGCCGGGCCCTTCCAGCCGTGGTACGCCTTGATGTCCTTCCGCCCGTTCTTGTCCACGATCACGGTGATCCCGAACGGCCAGTTGCTGCCCAGGTAGGCCGTGTCGTTCGAGAGGATCGTGTTCATCGTGTCGAACTTCGCGGTCCGATACTCCGGCGTCATCTGCGGCTCGAGCTGCGCCAGGAACTCGAACGCCTTGACCGATCCATCGTCGTTCAGGACCAGCGGATCGCCGCCGGCCTGCTTGATGAACTCGAAGACGGTGACGGTGAGCGGGTCGCCGGCCGAGCCCTGGATCGCGACTTTCCCGATCCCTTCCTTCTCCTTGAGAGTCTGGGCCGCCTTCAGCAGGTCGTCCCACGTCTCCGGCGGCTTGACGCCGTGCTGGTTCAGCTTCGGCTCGTTATAGAAGGTGATCTGGACGTTGGGACGGTACGGGAAGAAGTAGCGCTTGCCGTCGAACTGGGTGACCGGCACGAGCGCCTCGATGGTCGTGTTCGGGACGAGCCCGGACTGGCTGCTCAGGTCTTCGACGATCCCGTCCCGAACCAGTGGCCCGAGTCGCAGGTTGTCCTGGGCGACCAGGTCGATGTCCATGCGGTTCGCCTGCTTCTTCGCTCTGAGCTGGTTGACGACGTCCTGGGACTCCATCTGGATCATGTTGACCTGGACGCCAGAGCTGCTCTGGAAACTCCGAAGCAGGTCGCCAACGACCTGGCGCTCCTCCTCGGCCAGGGCGGTGACGAACGTGACGGTGCCGCTGGCGCTGATCTTGGAGGCTGGCGCGCTGCCGGTCTGGACGGCCGGCGAGGCCGCCGCCGCCGGGCTCGCGGCGGCTGCGGGACTCGCGGCCGGGCTCGCAGCCGCCACAGGGCTCGCCGCGGCCGGGCTGGCCGCTACAGCCGGGCTCGCGGCCGCCACGGGGCTCGCCGCTGCGGCCGGGCTCGCCGCTGCGGCCGGGCTCGCCGCCGGCGGGGCCGCCGCGGCCGTCGTAGGCGTGGCCGCCGTCGTGCCGCCCGATGGGCCGCAGGCGCTCAGCAAGTACGTTGCGCTGCCGGCCAGCGTGAGCATGCTAAATCTTCGCCGTGTAATCCGCATCCTCGTCGACTCCCTTCACGCCTCGCCCTACGATCCCCGCGCCAGTCTGCAGCGGCGGTGCCGATGGGGCGGTGTTCCGTTGTCTCGTGATGATCGGCCGCTGGCTGGACGTGGCTCGTCATCCCTTGATCGCGCCGCTCAGCGTGCCGGACTGGATGTACCGTTGGAGCGCCAGCGTCACCAGCATGACCGGGATCGTCAGCAGCACCGCGAACGTCGCCGTGTCGAAGACGCTGCCTCGATTCGAGTAGTAGAACGTCATCAGCGGCAGGGTTCGCTCGCCGAGGAACAGGTAGATCGCGTAGACCAGATCGTTCCAGGACGCCAGCCAGGCGAACAGCGCCGCCACCGCGATGCCCGGCGCGGCGATCGGCATCACCACCCGCACCAGTGTCCCGATCTTGCCGTTCCCGTCGACGAACGCCGCCTCCTCGATCTCCCGGGGGATCGTCTCGAACGTCCCGACCAGGATCCACGCCACGAACGGCAGGTTCGGGACCAGGTGGGCCAGGATCAGGCCGAGGTCGGTGTCGTTCAGGCCGAGCCGCAGGAAGTTGATTGCCACCGGCATCGCAATGGCGACGTCCGGGAACATCCGCGTAAAGAGCAGCGCCAGGATCACGCCGTACCGCCAGCCCCGTGGCAGCCTGGAGATCACGTACGCGGCGGGCGCTGCGATCAGCACCGCGAGTGCAGCCGTGCCCGTCGCCACGATCAAGCTGTGACGGCCCGAGCTCCAGAGCGCGTCCGAATTCAGGATGTTGCGCCAGTGCTGGAGCGTAGGGTTGTAGATCCCAAACGGCGGATGGGCCGTCATGATGTCCTGGGGCGCGCTGATCGAGACTTTGAGCAGGATCAGCAGCGGCAGGACCGTCATCACGGCGAAGAAGGCGGCCAGCGCGACGAAGCCGATTCGAAGCACCAGCCGCGCGGTTGATGCCTGGCTCCGGGCGTGCTCAGTGGTCGCCGCGTGGGCAACCGCGTGCGTACTCATGCCAGCTCTCCTCGCCGTCGCTCCACGATCAGAAAGTAGGCGACGACGAACGCCACGATCATCAGCAGCAGGATCGTCGCGGCGGCCGAGGCGGTGTGTTGATCCTGGAAGTCAAAATAATTGATGTAGACAAAGGTCGACATGACCGGGATCGAGCGCGAGGCCATCACCATCACGACGTCGAAGATGCGGAACGCGTCGATGGCGCGCAGGATCAGTGCCATCGTGATCGACGGCATCAGCAGCGGCAGGGTGACGAAGCGGAACGCCTCCCAGCCGGTTGCGCCGTCGACGTCCGCCGCCTCGTAGACGTCGCCCGGGATCGATTCGAGGCCGGCCAGCAGGAGCAGTACGACGATCGGCGTGACCTTCCACATGTCCGCCAGGGCGACGGCGAATATGCCTCTCAGGCCGCTCTCCGTCCAGTAGATCGGCACGTCGATCAGGCCGATCCGGAGGAGCAGCTCGTTGACGTAACCGTTGGTGCGGAAGAAGTAGAGCATCGCGGCGCCCGCCACCAGGGTCGGCACGCCCATCGGGGTCAGGATGACCGTGCGGAAGAGGCCACGTCCCCGAAAACTCCGTGCCAGCATCAAGGCGAGGATCAGGCCGACCGTCATCTCCAGGGTGACGCCGATCAGCGTGATGCCGATCGTGTTGAAGACGGCCGCGCCGAAGTCCGGCCGGCTGACGATGTACTGATAGTTGGCGAGGGTCGGGAACGAGCCGGAGTAGCGGTCCGTGAAGCTGAGCCCGATCGCCTGGAGCACCGGCACGAGCGTGAGCAAGCCGATGTAAAGTATGAGCGGCAGGACCATCAGCATCTCGAGCCAGTAGACCCGGAGGAGACGTCCCGATCGATTGAGCATCGCGGCTTCCTTGCCAGGATCCGACGCGAGCCGGTTCGGGCGGCGCGCTCGCGCGATCACATAGCAGCAATTGGCGTGCCAGGGCGAGGGCTACGATGCGCGTCGGGGCTACTCGTCGAAAGCGCGCCGGAACGCCTCGGGGATCTCGACCGGGCTTGGGGCGTCCTTGACCGCGTCGGTCTCGCCGACTGACGCGCCGGCCTTCGCCGTCGCCTCGGCGTCCACGCTCGTCGCGGCTCGGGCCTTGTCGGTTGAGAGCAGCGCCTCGGCCACCAGCAGCGGCACCTTCAGGTGGACGGCGAGTGCCAGCGCCTGGCCGGCCCTGGCCGGGACCGTCGAGCGGCCGTCCGTGCGCTCCAGCCGCAGCCGAGCCGACGGCTTGCCGGCCTCGTCCGCGATCAGCTCGACGGCGGTCAGCTTGCCGCTGAGCTGGGTCACGATCTGCGCCATCAGCTCGAACGTCTGGCCGGGCATCGTCCGCTCGGCCCGCAGTTCGTGGTAGAGCACGTGGGCCTCCGGTCGCGAGACGGTGATCAGCAGACGACCGGAGCGCTGTCCAGTGCTCCCCTCGCCGCCAGATCCTCGCTCCAGGACCGCGACCAGCCGATCCTCGCCGGCCCGCTTGACGGCGCGCACGCTCATCTCGATCATGGCGCACCAGCCAGTCGCCGCGATGTCGGGAACGAAAGGCGTGCAGCCCATGTGCACTTTTCCATATCACCAGCATGAGCCGCGCGCCCTGAACTGTCAAGCGTTCTGGCGACACGTTGCGGGTGCTCTTCGGGACGGAGCGGCCCGTGGTAGGTACGCAGCGCCGGGATCGTCTATTCGACGACGACGGGCAGCGCCCGGCTGTAGGCGTCCGTGGCCGTGAGCTGGAGGCGCTCGCTCTCCAGGCGGTACTTCGCGGCAGTGGAAAGCTGCCACAGGAGCGCCTGGATGCAGACGAGTGCCATCAGGAGGCCGCCGTCAGCGTCAGAGCGCGTCGCCACATCGCGGGATCCTCCAGAGCGTACCGACGTCAGTCCCCAAACCGCACCTCTATCATGACAGAACGGGCAGGATGGCGCCTGCCGAGATGGGGTGAAGCTACACTGTGGGCGAGTACGATTCGCCGAGGGACAAGGGGGGCCGGTATGGAGCGTGACCAGTCGCGGTATCGTTGGCCGAACGGCGCCCAGTGTGCGGTGGTCTTCTCGGTGGATCCGGACGCCGAGTCCGGGATCGTCTTCGGGAAGCCTCAGGACGCCGCGACGCGCCTCGACGAGATGGAGGAGCGGCGCTTCGATCCGCGGGTCGGCGCACCGAGGATCTTGCGCCTGTTCGAGCGGTACGGCGTGCCGTCCACCTGGTTCATCCCGGGCTACACGATCGCGCACCACACCGAGGTCGTCAAGGCGATCCAGGCGTCCGGCTGTGAGCTGGGCGCGCACGGCAACGTCCACGAGCCGCCCCATCAGCTCGCGGGGCCGGACGACGAGCGCCGGGTGATGACCGAGCAGCTGGCTATCTTTCAGGACGTGCTCGGCGTGCGCCCGCTCGGATACCGAGCGCCCGGGGCGAGCGTCACGATCCACACGCCGACCATTCTCCGCGAGTTCGGGTTCCTCTACCACAGCAACCTGATGGGCGACGACATCCCGTACTTCATCGAGACGCCGCACGGCCCGCTGGTGGAGATCCCGACGAGCTGGGAGCTGAACGACGCGCCGTTCTACCGCCACGTCTACGGCGCCTCGAACCAGATGGCGAGCCCTGACCGGGTGGTCGGGCAGTGGATCCAGGAGTTCGACGGGATGTACCGCGAGAACGGCTGCTACGTGATGATCGTCCACCCGTACGTGACCGGCCGGGCGAGCAGGCTGGCCGGCCTGGAGCGGCTGATCCGGACGATCCGCGGCTACCCCGGCGTCTGGTGGACAACCTTGCTTGACGTGGCGCGCTGGCAGCTCGAAACGAAGCAGAACCTGGACGTGAAGGTGCAAATCCCGGGGCAGCCGTAGCCCCCAGGGGCTACCCCTTCAGCAGCTCCGCCCGTACCCAGGGCAGGAAGCTGTCCAGAAACCGCTCGGTGGCCGGCATGAAGTACGATCCGTAGTGGTAGGTCGGGTCGAGCGTGGTCATCAGCAGGGTGCCGTTGGAGCTGACCCGGTCCAGGTACATGATGGCCCCGCCGTCCTCCAGGCGTAGCAGGGTTTCGGTGCCGTCCGGTGGTGAGAAGGACCGGATCACGCCCCTCGTAGAGGCACGGTCCACGTAGACGATCGGCTCGCCGTGTTCGGCGTCCACGAGGCGGGTGAGGATCTCGGCGCCGGGCGGCGGCTCGTGGTGGCCCCGCGCGTAGAAGCCGGCGACGCCCTTGCGGAGCATCAGATCCTCCTCGCGGACCCCCTCGAAGACTGGGTGCTCCTTGACCAGGTGGACGGTGTAATCGTGATAGGTGTGGATCGTCTTCGGCTGGAACATCCCGGCGCCCGGCAGCCAGGGACGGAACAGGCGCCCGCTGAACACCAGCACGTTGCCCTGGTCTAGGAACGTCCTGATCATCTCTTTGTGCTCGAGCAGAAATTCCTGGTCGCAGGCGCTGGTGACGGCCATCGGCGATCCTGGCTGGCGGGCGCAGCAGGCCGAGGACGGTCATGATCAACGTCGTCTTGCCCGACCCGGACTCGCCGACGACGCCGAGCGCCTCGCCGCGCCGGAACTTCGGGTCGTCGAACGGCGGCTTGTCGAAGTTGAGCTTGAGCTCGACGACCGAGAGCGGGTCGTCTGGACCAGCTTGTACGGCCCGGTGCCGATCGGCAGCTCCTTGTACGTCTGCGGCTCCTTGACGTTCTCCCAGATGTGCTTCGGGAGGATCGGCAGGTCCGCGAAGGTCACGGTGCCGAGCGACGGGCAGGGGTAGTTGCAGGTGAACTTGACGGTACGGACGTCCTCAGCGGCGATCTGGTCGATCTTTGGGACGTCGTTGACGTGATGCGTCCAGCGGTTCGGCGAGCCGTCCCGGAAAGAGGTGTAGGTGAAGACGACGTCGGCGGCGGTGAACGGCTTGCCGTCGTGCCACGTGACGCCGTCACGCAGCTTGACGACCCAGGTGAGGGAGTCAACCTGGGTGGCGCTCTCGGCGAGGCCCGGCATCGGCTTGTCGACGTACGGCGAGGGGGCGAGCAGCTTGTCGAAGACCACTCCGGAAAGTCGGGAGGCGCGACCTACGATGAGGCGTGTCAGGAAAAAATTAGCCGGTGCTAATAACGGGCCGTAGTCTAATGAAATGCGCGGTGATGGTCAAGGGCACGGGGCCACGTTTGGCGTGCCAACTCGTCGTGGCGCGACTTTTGCCCCAACCCTGGAGCGGTGACCGGTCCGTTAACCTGATGAAGTTGATGAGTCGTGTCGCCGATACGCGCGTCACGATGGTGCTGGGAGGCGAAGATGCCGCGGCGAGCGCTCTCTCTCTGGATACCGTTGCTGGTGCTCGCGATGCTCGCCTGGCCGGCTAGCACCTTGGGGTTCGCTGCTGGTATCGCTGCCGCCCCGCCCGCGCTCACTCCCGCCAACCCGCCCAGCGGCACGGAGGGCCTCGGCGCCACGTGGTACACCGTCCCGACGCCTGAGGGGCGCACGCTGCTGGTGGCGATCTACGACACGCGGCCGTCTCCTGACCAGGCAGTGCCGGCGATCGTGGTGCTCCACGGCACGCACGGCTTCGCGCGACAGTACGTCCAGATCGCCCACGATCTGTCAGAGCAGACTGGCTATGTGTTGGCGGCCGGCTGCTGGTTCGACGGCGCCGGGCAGGGCGCCGACACGGCTGAGATCACGCCGATCCGCTGCCCGGGCGGCCCCGAGTTCGCCGGGGCAACCCAGCATGCGTGGCCGGCCGTTCGTGCGTTGACGCAGGCCGTTCGTCAGTACGCCGGCGGCACGGCGCCGCTCGCCATCTTTGGGCACGACCGCGGGGCGGAGGTGGCGCTACAGCTTGCCTCGTCGTCAGACCCGACGGGCGCCGGCATCCAGGCGGTCGTCGCCAGCTCCGGCATCTACACCGCCGTGCCGCGCACTCCGGACTATGACACGCCAACGCCGCTGTCGCTGGCCGACTCGCTGGCGGCGCCGGTGTTGATCCTGCACGGCCAGGCAGACACCGAGGCGCGCTTCTCGAACGCGGCGCTTTACTACCAGCAGCTCCAGAGCGCGAACAAGCCGGCGCAGTGCGTGGTCTACCCGAGGACGGGCCACGACGCGATGCTGCGCACGGCGCCGGGCGATGCGCAAGGCCACGTCTTCGCGGACGGCGTTCGGCGCAGCGCGGCGTTCTTCAAGGGCCTCTTCTCGGAGGGCGCCGGGCAGCAGATCCTGGACTGCATCCCCGGCTGACCCGCCCGCATCCGTCCTGCTTGTCTGCTCGGTCGGCGCGGTATCATCCGGGTCGCGCACCCGGTGGGCAGGCCCGGTCGTGGACGTCGTGGCGTCGCCGGGCGGACCATGCCCGCCTGAGCGACGATCCCGACGATGGCGCGCTGTGGACTCGGCTCGGCGGCCATCCTGACCGGAGGAGCCCGATGACCAGTCGTCCTGCCGCGCCGACGCCCCATCCCCTCGCCGAGGGTATCGAGTGGGACGCTGTCCGCGACGAGGCTGCGCAGACGCTCTCGGCGTACGTCAAGCTCGACAGCTCGCATCCCGTTGGACGGACGGTCGAGACGGCTGGCCTGATGGCGGAGAAGCTGGCGGCTGAGGGGATCACGTCGAAGGTGTACGAGACGCCGGACCCGAACAAGGTCAACCTGGTCGCCCGGCTCAGCGCGAAGGACCCGGTCGGGAAGCCGCTGCTCTTGAGCAGCCACATGGACGTGGTCCAGGCCGTCGCTGAGGACTGGACGTTCGACCCGTACTCGGGGGAGATCGCCAACGGCTACATCTACGGGCGCGGCGCGATGGACGACAAGGGCATGGGCATCATGAACCTGATGACCCTGCTCCTCTTGAAGCGGAACGACGTCGAGCTCTCTCGCGACGTGGTGGTACTCTACACCTGCGACGAGGAGATCGGCAGCCCGCTCGGCGCGCAGTTCATGGTCGAAAACCATTTCGCGGACCTCGATCCCGCGTTCATGCTGGACGAGGGCGGCCAGGGCGCCAAAGAGTTCTACAGCGCCGGCGACGCCTTCGAGATCGTGGTCGGCGAGAAGAAGATCTGCCGGATCACGATGACGGCCCGCGCCGAGCCCGGTCACGGCTCGCAACCGTGGGACGAGGCCGCCACCCACCGGCTGACCCGGGCGGTCGCGCGGGTGCTCGCCACCGCCCCCGAGGACCGCCAGTGTGCGCCGGTCGCCGAGATGATCCGGCGGCTTGGCGGCGAGAAGGCGCGCGAGGAGATCGCGCGCCACCGGTCCAAGCGCCCGCTGCTGCACGACACGATCGCGCTGACGATGATGGAGGCCGGCTACAAGATCAACATCATCCCGGAGAAGGCGTCGATGAGCTTCGACTGCCGCCTCCTGCCGGACACGGATGCGAGCGCCTTCGTCTCCAATGTCCAGCAGATCGTGAACGACGAGGGGGTGGCGTTCGACGTAGAGTGGCCGGACGCCGCGCCGTCGATGGCTCCGGTCGAGAACCCGCTGTTCTCGGCGATCGAGCAGGCGTGCCTGGCGTACCTGCCGGCGGCGCTGCCGGTCCCGACGATCTGCGTTGGCGGGACGGACGCGCGATTCTTCCGCCAGCTCGGCATCCCGTCGTACGGCCTGGTGCCGGCGATGTACACCGGCGAGGACATGAAGGGGTTCCACGGGATCGACGAGCGGCTCTCCGTCGAGAACCTGTTGCTGGGGACGAAGATCGTCTTCGACCTGACGCTGCGTGCAGCAGCGCGCTAGCGGGGCACGATGAGCTCGCTGCTCACCATTTCGGAGATCGTGGGGGCCCAGGCGCGGCTCCAGCCGAACAAGATCGGGGCGCGGGACTCGCGGCGGGCGCTCACCTTCCGCGCCTGGGACGAGCGCGCCAGCCGGCTGGCAAACGGGTTCACCGGACTCGGGCTGCGGCAAAGGGACCGGGTCGCCGTCCTCGCCTACAACTGCGTCGAGTGGCTGGAGATCTACGCCGCGATCGCCAGGGCTGGACTGGTGGCGGTGCCGATCAACTTCCGCCTGATCGGCTCCGAGATCCAGTACATCGTCCAGCACTCCGAGGCCCGCGCGTTCGTCGTCCAGGACGCCCTGGTCGAGAGCATCGAGGGGATCCGAGACCAGCTCGACATCCCGACAGAGCGCTTCGTCCATTTCGGCGCCCCGACCCCTCCGTCTGGCTGGTCTTCGTATGAGGCGCTGATCGAGCGCGCGGCGGCGTCAGACCCGGGCGTGCCCGTCTGCCCGGAAGACCCCTGGGCGCTGATGTACACGTCCGGCACGACCGGCCGGCCGAAGGGCGCCATCCGGAGCCACGCCGCCAGCGCGCTGCTCGGGCTGACCACCGCCTTCGACCTGGCCTTCACGCCTGACGACGCCGCCCTGCTCGTCCTGCCGATGTTCCACGCCAACTCGCTCTTTTTTACGTCGGCGTTCACGTATCTTGGCGCCACCTGCGTGGTGGACGACAGCCCCAGCTTCGACCCCGAACGCCTGCTGCGCACCTTCGCCGAGCAGCAGATCACCTTCACCTCGCTCGTGCCGACCCACTACATCATGACCCTGGCGCTGCCCGAGGCGACCCGGCGGGCGTACGACGTTCGCCACGTGACCCGGCTGCTGATCTCGTCCGCGCCCGCCCGCCGCGACACCAAGCTGGCGATCATGGAGGCGTTCCCGAACTCGCGCCTGTTCGAGATGTACGGCTCGACCGAGGCCGGCTGGGTGACCGTCTTGCGGCCGGACGAGCAGCTCACGAAGCTCGGCTCGGTCGGGCGGGAGCTAACCGGGACCGGCCCGGTCAGGCTGCTCGACCCTGAGGGCCACGACGTTCCCGATGGCGAGGTCGGCGAGCTCTACTCACGGACGCCGTACGTCTTCAGCGGGTACTGGCACGATCCCGAACGCACGGCCGAGGCGTTCCGAGGGGCGTGGTGCTCGGTCGGCGACCTTGCGCGTCGCGACAAGGACGGCTTCTATCATCTGGTCGATCGCAAGAGCAACATGATCATCAGCGGCGGCGAGAACATCTACCCGTCAGAGGTCGAGGGCGTCATCGGTGCCCACCCGGGGGTCCAGGACGTCGCCGTCATCGGCGTGCCGCACGAGAAGTGGGGCGAGGCCGTGCACGCGGTGATCGTGACCCACCCTGGCGCCCGTCTCAGCGCCGACGAGATCGTCCAGTGGTGTCGGGAGCGGATTGCCGGCTACAAGCGCCCGCAGTCGGTCGACTTCGTCAACGATTCGGCGATGCCACGCACCGCGACCGGCAAGATCCTCCACCGGGTCCTGCGGGATCGGCACGCCGGGCTATCCTGACCTCGAGCGACCGCCTGGCGTAGCGCGGGGGCTTGTCCCCGCTGGTCACACCCCAGTTTGTCCCTCGTCCAGAATGCTCACGAACGAGCGGGGGACGAGCCCCCGCGCTACGCTCGCAGAGAAGGAGTTACTGTGTCTCGGACTATTGGCGTTGCGATCATCGGGACCGGGTTCATGGGCAGCATCCACGCTCGGGCCCACACCCTGGTCCGCCAGGTCTTCCCGGAGGCGGCGGCCCATCCGGAGCTGCGGGTCGTCGCCGACATCGACGGCCCGGCCGCCGAGCGCGCTGCCTTCAAACACAACATCCCGCGCTGGACGGCCGACTGGCGTGACGCCATCGCCGATCCGTCCGTCGAGCTGGTGGACATCAGCGTGCCGCCGTTCCTGCACCAGGAGATCGCCACGGCCGCGGCGGCGCTGGGCAAGCACGTCTACTGCGAGAAGCCGGTCGGGCGGACGCTGGAGGAGGGGCTGGCGATCCAGGCCGCGATCCACCAGGCCGGCGTCCAGAGCTTCATCGGGCTGAACTACCGGTGGGCGCCGGCCGTCCAGTACGCCCGCGAGCTGATCCAGAGCGGGAGACTGGGCGAGATCCGCGACGTCCGGATCGCGTTCCGGACGGACGTGCTGGCCGGGCCGATCGGCGCGACGTTCACCTGGCGGTTCAGCCGCGAGGCGGCGGGGGCCGGCGCCCTGGCCGACCTGGGGGCGCACGTCTTCGACATGGCGCACTACCTGGCCGGCGACGTCTCCGAGGTGCTGGGGATGACGACGACGCACGTGCCGGCGCGCCACGATCCGACCCGTCCTGAAGGCCAGCACGAGCGCGCCGTGGACAACGACGACACGTTCGCGGCGCTGGTGACGTTCGCGAGCGGCGCGACCGGCGTCCTGGAGGGGAGCCGGATCGCGACCGGCACCCGTGCCGACTTCGAGTTCACGGTCACGGGCTCGGTCGGCGCGGTCCGCTGGTACTTCCCGCACCTGAACGATCTCCAGCTCTACCTGCCCCAGGAGGACCGCCGCGAGCAGGGGTTCACCCGGCTCCGGATGTCGGCCGAGCACCCGCCGCAGGGCAACTTCATCCCGAGCCCAGGCCAGCCGCTCGGCTACCCCGACACGAAGGTGATCGAGCTGCGGACGCTGATGGAGGCGCTGGCGAGCGGCGAGCCAGCCTCGCCGAACATCGACGACTGGGTGATGACGGCCCGGGCGCTTGACGCCGTGCCCCAGCGCCGCTGGGTCCGCCTCGACGCCATCGCCGCAGGCATCCCGGCCTCGTAATAATCCTGATCCATGTGCGCCGCTTGCGGTATCGCTGATCACATCCCAACCATTGCGCCCACGACGCCGCCCGTCGCGCGGTCAGGCGGAGCGAAGTTCGCGGCGCTGCGCCATCCGGACTGTCGGTTCTACCTGTTCGGCACGATGCTCTCGATGATGGCCGACAACATCGAGCACGTGATCTCGTACTGGGTGCTGTACCAGAAGTTCCACTCGCCGGCGCTGGCCGGCTTCGCCGTCATCAGCCACTGGGTACCGTCGCTGGTCTTCTCGGTCTACTTCGGCGGGCTGGCGGATCGGTACGACTGTCGAAAAGTGATCCAGGTCGCCCAGGTGATGTACATGGGCGTCTCGGCGGCCTGGGGGTACTTTTTCCTGACGGACAGTCTGGAGATCTGGCACGCCGTCATCCTGTTGATCATCCACGGCATGGCCGGCGCGCTCTGGTCGCCCGCCGAGCAACTGATGCTGCACGACATCGTCGGCCGCGAGACGCTGCCGAGCGCCGTTCGCCTGAACTCGACCTCGCGGAGCCTGGGGGTCCTCTGCGGACCTGCGATCGGGTCGGCGCTGCTGCTCGGGCTGGGCGAGACCTGGGGCATCTGGGTCAACGTGCTGATCTACCTGCCGCTGACGATCTGGCTGGTGGTGATGCCGTACACCGGCCACCTGCGCGACGCAACTGGCGTCCGGCGACCGCCGATGACGTTCTCGGACGCGTTCAAGGTGCTCCGCGAGGTCGCGGACAACCCGACGCTGATCAGCATGGTGGCGCTCGGCGGGCTCAGCTCGCTGTTCATCGGAGCGGCGCTGGGGCCGCAGATGCCGGAGCTGGCGGAAGGGCTGGGCATCAGCGAGGCCGGCCTGGTCTACGGCGCGCTGCTGGCGGCGAACGCGGCCGGGGCAGTATTTGGGGGCCTGGTGCTGGAGAGCACCGGCATTTTACGGCCGAGCGCTCGTGCCGCGATGCTCTGCACGGTGGTGTACAGCCTCTGCATCGTCGGGTTCGCGCTCTCGTACAGCTATCCGCTCTCGCTGGGGCTGCTGGTCCTCGCCGGCATGTCCAACCTGGCCGCGACGTCGATCGCGCAGACGCTGGTGCAACTGCTGGCGCCGCCGGACAAGCGCGGGCGGGTGGTTGGCGTCTACAACATGTCGAGCGGCGGGTTGCGGGCCGGGAGCGGCATCACCGTCGGCGTGGCCGGCGCCTTCATCGGCATCCACTGGTCGATCGCGTTGAGCGCGCTGACGCTATGCATCGTGGCCCTGGTGCTGCTGGTGTACACGGCCCGGGCCACCGCCCGCGGCGCCCAGACCTCGGCGCCCTCGCTCCATTCCGCCTCATAGACCTCTACTGCATCGGATTGCTCGTCCCGTCCAGCGATCACGGAGACCGTTGCCTGGCTCGTCGTTGCCACACTGAGCAACCAGGACAGGTCTCGAAGTCCTTGTGGGATGGCTCGTAGACCTGACCTCGTCGGCGCAGCCATTTCGGGTCATGCATCCCGCTCGCGCCGAGTGACCCGTCCGGCTGAAGGTAGCGATGTGCGATGGCCAGCAGCCGACGGTTACCATCCAGATACTGAACGATCTGACTGCGCGAGCCTGGCTGGAGCCATGGCCTGCTGATGGACTTGTCACGGCGAATCCTGGCGGCAATCTGGCCTCGCATGGCCCGTTCTACGATCTGATCCTCGTTGAACCAGGCGCACAGATTCCAGAAGCATATTTTGACGGCTAGTGACGAGCTAGCCGATCCGGAGGTCACGATGTCGCTCGCCCAGGAGCTCGAAGCTCTGACGAGGTCGTATCTGGTCGGGCGAACATCGCTGGAGGACGTCCGCCAGTGGCTTGTCGCGCACGCTCAGGATGTGGTCGATGCCGAAGATCAGCGGCTCGACGAGCTTGACGGGGAGCTTTGGATCCTGATTTCGGAGTTCGACCGGGGTGATCGGGACGAAGTGAGCGTTCGCGCTGACCTGGACCTGTTCTTCCAGGAGCGCGGTGACCTCGCGCCTGCCTTGAGCCCGTCTGAGGCGCAGACGCCTGACGCGTGACGTGCGCTGGCGTCTGCCCTGGCGCCCTGAGCACTTCCGGCCACATCCTGCCAATGACATGATGATTGGTCATGGTGCGATAACCTCACTACCTCTGGGCCGTAGTGAGAATCTGGCTGCCGAGCGATGCCGGTAGCATCAGGTGTAGTGCCGGTGCAGCTTTGTCTCCGACGATTCGGTGTGACCAAGCTTCATGTTGCGACGATCGCACCTCACGACTTCCGTGATGGCCCTTCGAGATGATTCCTCGAAGAGTGATGGTCGTTTTCCTGGCAGCGATTCTGGTTCTCACGCTCTGGAGTCAGACCGTTGTGGGTTGCCGTGTGCGACGTAGAATCGTGATGGAGGCTCCGCGATGGTGGTTCCGGCGAGTCCAGTACCTGTGCAACCACGCCTGCGCCTGTTCAATGTCGCCGAGTACTACAAGATGGGTGCGGCTGGCATCTTCGGGTACGAGGAGCGCGTCGAGTTGATCGAGGGCCAGATTCTCGAGATGTACCCGCGAAGCGTCCGCCATTGCTGGACCGTCTCTGATCTGACTGGCGTGTTCGCCAGGCGCGATGACGTCATCCCGAGCGTGTTCAACCCGCTCCGCCTCGATGACTTCTCGGAGCCAGTGCCGGACGTCACGGTGCTTCGCGCTGACACTCCACAGGATCGGCATCCATCGCCGGAGTATGCGCATTTCGTCATCGAAGTCGCCGACGTGTCGCTCGACTACGATCGAGACACCAAAGGGCCACTCTACGCCCGGGCCGGGGTGCCGGAGTACTGGCTCGTCGATCTGAACGGCGGGCGGATCGAGGTGTACCGCGAGCCCTCGAAGGACGGGTATCTCGCGATCCGCGTCTACCAGCGTGGCGAGAGCCTGTCGCCGGCGTTCGCGCCGGACATGGTCGTCGAGGTCGACGCGATCCTCGGGCCGCCGGCCGCCTGACACCGGAGGCGCCTCAACGGGTCGCGTCCACCGCCTTCGGGGCCAGGTAGAACGGCAGGATCTTGCCGGCGCGCGTCGCCAGCGGCGGCGCGCGCAACACCCGCAACGTCCCGGCCCGTTTCAGTAGCTCCGCGTGGTGCCGCGTCACCGCGTCTCCTCGACCGAGCTGTGCCAGCACCAGGGAGCAGAGCGCCGCCTCGTCGACCGGGCCGACGGATGGACTGACGCGCAGCTCGAAGCGGGTGAGCCCGTCTGCCGACTCCCGTTCGACCAACTGGTAGTCCAGGCTGGACCCGCCAAACCGCTCCGGCAACACGAGCTCGAACAGGTGGATCAGCGACGATCTCGCAAACGTCACCCCTTCGCCGGACAGCTTCTCGAAACTGCGGATGGTGGAGAGATGGGTGCGCAGGCCGAGACGACCGAGCTCGCACTCACACGCCCGGTCCTCGATCAGCGCGGAGTCGCCCATTTCGACGTTCAGCGTCACCTTCGACTCCTCGGGCGTCAGCGAGGTGAACAGCAGCGCGTCGACGGTCGGGCCGCCGGGCACGGCTTCGCGTTGCCGCTCGACGACCGCGTAGCGAAAGCTCGCAAAGTGAAGATCGTCCGCCTCGGGGCTGCTGGCGCACGAGTACCCCAGCGTGTTCAACTCCATCGAGGCGTAGTTCACGATCACACGCGCGCCGACGGCGTCGAGGTGCTGCCGGCGCGCTTCCGTCATCGGCTCAGCCTCGACGATGAAGGTGACGCCGGAGAGGTCGAGGCCGAGACGCTCGGCTTCGACCGCGACCCGTACCGCCGAGCTGGCGATCGTGTTGACGACGAGTGACGCCGCACGGCGCCGTCGATCGACCAGGATGCAAGCCATCCGATCGGGCTCGCTCACATCGCAGTGGTCTGGGAGTGGTAGCGGACGCCCGGCGAGCCTGCTCACCGCTGCCAGATAGTGCGAGCCGAGCCTGACCTGCCAGGCCAGCGGGCTGAGCGGATGGAACCAGCCGTCGATCCGGAGGCCGAGTCGCGCGTGCATCATCAGCCAGTCGATCGGGCCGTTCAGCCAGAGCAGGTGCTTCGAGCGATCGACGCCGTGCGCGGCGAGCGCCACGCCCAGGAAGGCGGCGAGCCCGTCGAACGCCAGGAGCGACCGTGGGATACGATTCGGCCGGCCGCGCGTGCCGCCGGTCAGGTTGACGAAGTGCGGGCGGATCAGCGGGTTGTCGAACTCCCAGTCCTGGAACCAGAGTCGCTGGCTGCCTCTGACGGCCGCCCTGCGACCCTTGAACTCGTCGAACGCGACGTACACGCCGCGCTCGGCGAGCTTCGCGAGGGCATCCTCTAGCCCATCCTGAGTCACCAGGGATCGGACGTCGCCGGGCTCGCAGCCAGCCAGCGCCATCAGCCGAGCGTACGGGCTGGTCGGCCGCGAGAAGACCGTCCGCTCGAGGATGTCGAGGAAGCGGCACTCGCGATGCCGCAGTCGCGCCTGGATGGCCACCCGTGCCCTGTCCGGCGTGAGCGGCTGCCTGAGGAAGCTCGGCAGGTCTCGCGCGAGACGAGCCAGCATGGCGCCGTCTCGTGCGCCCTCCGTCACGGCAGAGCCGAGCACCGCCCCGTGCGCGGTCCACCGTCGCCACCGCTCCCGGCCGGGGCTCATGCGCCTACCGCTGTCCGCCACGCCGCGCGAGCGCCTGCTCTCAACGACATCGCAGGTCAGGCCAGCCGGGGGTCGTCGATGCGGTCGCGCATGCCGCCGTAGACGGAGCCTCTCACGCCGTCGCGGGCCAGGAAGTCGGTCGGGTAGCCGTGGTCGATCGCGGACGCTTTGTCCAGGCGCGCCAGGTGCTCTGAAGCGAGCGTGACGTCCAGGCTCTCGATGTTGCCGGCGATCTGCGCCTGGTTACGGCCGCCGAGGACGGGAATCGCGCCCTGCTGGCGGACCCACGCCAGCGCAACCTGGGCCGGCGGGCAGCCGACCTCCTCGGCCACGTCTACTACCAGGTCGGCGATGGCGAGCGTCCGCTCGTGGTGGTGGGGGACCGTCGTCGCGTCGCCACGCTTCGGGTCGCTCTCGCCGTCCTGCTGGCGGTACTTGCCGGTCAGCAGTCCCGCGGCCAGCGGGGACCAGGCCGTCACGCCGAGGCCGAGCGCCTTCGCCATCGGCAGCATCTCGCGCTCGGGCGTGCGCTCGGCCAGGCTGTACTCGACCTGGATGCCGGCGAACGGCGTCCAGCCGCGCAAGCTCGCGATCGTGTTCGCCTGGGCCACCACCCAGGCGGGCGCGTTCGAGATGCCGATGTACAGCACTTTCCCCTGGCGGACCAGGTCGTCCAGGGTCCGCATCAGCTCCTCGACGGGGGTGATGCCGTCCCAGGCGTGGATCCAGAGCAGGTCCAGGTAGCTCGTCTTCAGCCGCTGGAGGCTTCGCTCCACCGTCTGGACCAGGTTCTTGCGCTGGTTGCCGCCCGCGTTCGGATCGTCGCGGACGGCGGTCATCGTCGCCTTGGTCGCCACGACCAGCCGCTCGCGGTGCGGCCCGATCAGCTCGCCGAGGAACTGCTCGCTGGTGCCGAGGGTGTAGTTGTTGGCGGTGTCCACGAAGTTGCCGCCAGCCTCGAGGAACGTTTCGAACATGCGGCGGCTCTCGTCGAAGTCGGCGCCCCACCCCAGCACGTCGCCGAACGTCATCGTCCCGAGACAGAGCTCCGAGACGCGAAGGCCGCTCTGGCCAAGCAGTCGATAGCGCATGGTTCGTTGTCCCCTTCTCGCTGGCGATCAACCGACCACGCCGTCGGATCATCCTGGCGGCCGACCCCGGGCCTGGCCGCGTTCCGCAACAAGCCGGACGCGGCAGTTCGGGGGCGAGCCTCGTCTCCGATCGCAGACTATATGGCATCGCGGGGCGCGGTGCCGTGCACTGCTCGGCGACCTCCCCTGGACAATGCCAGATGACCTCTCCGGGGCAATGCCAGGTGACCTCCCCGGGGCGAGATTCGTCCGTTATCCTGGATTGCCCGGGGCCGCTCCCGTACAATCGCGCCGCGACCAGTGCTCGTGCGTCGGCACGTTTGCCTGTGCTGATTGATCCCTTCGGCGAGGGCTCCGGTCGTTTCCTGCTGCGCGAGGCTATCTGAACGACGCGGCCCGTCGCGCCCATGACAGGCCCGTCCACGAGATCCACGCAACGCATCCCCCGGCAAATCTGTAGCTGTTCGGATCCGGCAGAAAGAGATGGTTCATGCTGACTGCGCCCTCCGACGCCGACGCTTCCACCCGTGGAGGCGTCGCGCTCGCGGCTGCCCTGTCAAGCCCGGCCGACGCGCCGGCCGGCTGGCGCCCAAACGGCTACGATGCCTCAAACGCCGCGTATGTCCGTCTGCGTCAATCCGTCCTCGATGCGGGGCTCATGGATCGGCGGTACGGCTATTACGTGCTGCGTGGCTTGACCTCGCTGGCGTTGTTCGTCGGGGCGTGGGCACTCGTGTTCACGGTGCCGCCGGGCTGGGGCTGGACTGTTCTCGCCGCGGTCGTGTTGGGGATCACCACGACGCAGCTTGGGATCATCGGCCACGATGCCGGCCACATGGCGATCTTCCGCAAGGAGCGCAACAACTTTCTGATCGGCGAGATCTGCCTGTCGTTCGTGCTGGGCGTGAGCTTCTGGTCCTGGCGTGACCGGCACAATCGTCATCACGTCCTGACGAACGACGAGGAGGAAGATCCGGACCTCGAGCTGGGCGGCCTGTTCACCCTGAACGCGGAGGAGGCCGCCACGCAGCGCGGGCTGCGTCGCTGGATAACCCGCTATCAGGCGTTCCTCGTCATTCCTGTCGTGACCCTGACCCTGGACTGGGCGTTCCGCATCGACGGCTGGCGCCACGCCGTCGGGACGCTCAAGGGGCGTCGCCGGGCCGTCGAGATCGGCTTGCTGCTGCTGAGCCACGCCGCCTGGCTGTCGCCGATCTTCTTCCTCGGCTGGCGGTGGGTGGCGATCTACTTCCTGGCGCAGTGGGTTAGCAACCTGTACCTTGGGATGGCGTTCGCCCCGAACCACAAGGGGATGCCGACCTGGGCGCACGGCACGACGCTGACGTTTCTGGAGCGCCAGGTGCTCAGCTCCTGCAACGTCCGGCCGGGCCGGATCACGGACTACGCCTTCTGTGGTCTGAATTACCAGATCGAGCATCACCTGTTCCCGACGATGCCCCGGGTCAACTTCAGCCGCGTGCGGACGATGGTGAGGCAGTTCTGTGTCGAGCACGCCCTGCCGTACGAGGAGCTGAGTGTCGCTGGAGCGTATTACCAGGCGATCGGCGAGCTGCACCGCTGCGGCCAGGCCACCCGACGCGCCTGACTACCGCGCGTACGTTGTGACGGCGCTCCTGACAAACGTCAAGAGCTGCGACGAGCAGGTCACGATCCCATCGTCCATGAAGCTCCAGGCGAAGAGGCCATCCTCGATAACGTCGCGGAGGTAGGCGTCGGTCAGCATCGTCGTCAGGTCCGCCGTCGCGGCGGGACACGATCCGTTGTCAGGCTTGTAGTGGGCCAGCATCACCGGGCCGTACGCTCCCAGGATGCTCGTCATGTCGCGCACGTCCTGGACGTTGGTGTCGGACTGCATCGCCTGGAAGCTCTGGAAGTCTGAGGCGTCCATCACGTCCGCGAAGCGCGGGAAGAGCGATCGTCCGCTCCCCTGGGCCGGATTGTCCCAGCGCGCCTGCCAGCCGCCCCAGCCGATCGACACTTTTGCGTTCGGGGCGTGCTGGCGGAACGCGGCCAGTGCTGCCAGGTACTGGTCTTTGAGGGCGCGGTAGTAGTTCTCGCTGCCGACCCAGGTGTTGTCGGCGCAGGGGTAGGTCTGAAACTCGGTGAAGAGGGTGACGTAGAGCGGTCCGCTGCCGGCGAACGTCTGCGCGAGCTGCGCCATGTCGCCGACGAACCGCGAGGAGAGCGGGTACGATCGCCCGCAGGCCGGGCCGTACGCCGTGCTGAGCGAGACTTCCGGATCGTTGGTGAAGGCGATGCGGGTCAGCGTGTCAGGGGCGCCGCCCGTCGCGGCGTTCGCGGTGACGGTCACCGTGGCAGAGACCGCCTCGCCGCCGACTCTCGTCTCGGTGCTGAACGTCACCGCGACGGATGGTCTGCAGGCGGCGGCGGAGGCCTGCTCGGTCACCAGCGGGCTGCCGGCGAAGACGACGGCCACCAGCAGCAGCAGGCTACAGAGCGCGAAGCGCGCCACGGTCCACCCCTGGAAGGCCGATCTGTAGAATCCCATACATGTACTCAACGCGAGAAAAACGGCGAAGAGGATACTCAACGCGAGGGAACTGGGCGAAGAGGATCGCGCAGGCCGAGAGTCTCTCGTTGAGTTGCAGACCGGGTGATCGATCGGTCATCGTCAGGCGAAGGTTCTCGATCACCGGCTGCCAGAGATCCGAGCGCGGAGCTCGCCGAGGAGACGCCGCGATGCCTCTTCCCCTGACCGTCGACTTTCACGCCCACGCCCAGAGCCCGAAGGCGATGGAGCTGATCTCCGCTGCCGCCTCCAATCCCGGCGGCGAGGTGAACCCGCACAATCACGAGCTCGCTCGGACGCGGTACACCCCGGCGTTCCGCGACGTCAACGTGCGCCTGCACACGATGGACCGCGAGCGGATCGACATGCAGGCGGTCAGCCCGGCCCCCAACTACGCCTACTGGGCGGACGAGGCGCTCTCCGACCAGATCGTGACCGCCTCCAACGAGCACGTTGCCGAGCTGTGCGCGACCAACCCGGACCGCTTCGTGGGGCTCTGCCACGTCTCGCTCCAGTTCCCGGAGCTGGCCGCGCAGCAGCTTGGGACGGCGATCACCAGGCTGGGGATGCGCGGCGTCGAGATCGGGTCGCGAGTCGAAGATGTGGACCTGGACGATCCGTCGCTCGATTCGTTCTGGGCGGCGGCCCAGGCGCTCCGTGCGCCGATCTTCATTCACCCGTCAGGGACGACGCTCGGCAAGCGGGTTGCCAAGTACTACCTGGGGAACATCATCGGCAACCCGCTCGACACGACGATCGCCCTGACCAACCTGACCTTCGGCGGCGTCCTGGAGCGCTTCCCGATGCTGAACGTGGTAGCGGCGCACGGGGGCGGCTATCTGCCCTCGTACTTCGCGCGGTCCGTCCACGGCCACCAGGTCCGGCCGGAGATGCACACGATATCGCGCCCGCCCACGGAGTACCTGCGCCGGATCTGGGTGGACAACCTGGTGTTCGAGCCGCTCTATGTGGCGCACCTGGTGACGGTGATGGGGGCGTCACGCGTGGTGCTCGGGACGGACTACCCGTTCGACATGGGCCAGGAGAACCCGGTCGATCTCGTCGAGGCGGTGCCGGGGCTGACGGCGGCGGACCAGGACAAGATCAAGGGCGGCAACGCCATCGAGCTCTTGCACCTCGAATAGTCCTGCGCGAGCACCGACGCGGGCGCGATGAATCGCGTCCCTACAGATGGCGGATGAACCCCGTAGGGGCGCAATTCATTGCGCCCGATGGGTCGGAGGCACCAGACATGGCAACGGAGCTTTCGAGCAGGGTCGCTACGCTCAAGGCGCTGGCGAGCTTCACGCCGCGCCCGCTCCGGCCGGGCTTCTCCGGCCGCGAGCCGTTCGAGATGCCGGAGGGGCTGCGGGCGACCCGTCAGCGCATCCTCGACCAGGCCGCGTCGCCGTACGTCGGGATCACGACCGACGGCACGGTCCAGGCCAGCCTGTTCGACATCCAGCCGACCGGCGTTTCGACCCGACCGATCCTCGACGCCGCGAACGCGCTGCTGGCCGCGCTGAGCCCGGAGCAGCGCGCAACCGTCAGCTTCGACGTCCAGAGCGATGCCTGGAGGACGTGGAGCAACATCTCGCCGTTCCTGGTGCGCCACGGCCTGCACCTCGGCTCGCTGGCAGAGGAACAGCGGGATCTGGCTCTGGGCCTGGTACGCGCCAGCTTGAGCGCGGCGGGCTACCAGACTGCCCGCGACGTCATGCGGCTCAACGGGACGATCGCCGAGCTGACCGGCGGCTGGGACGAGCTCGGAGAGTGGATGTACTGGATCTCTCTCTTCGGCGTGCCGTCGGAGACGGAGCCGTGGGGCTGGCAGATCGACGGCCACCACTTGATCGTCAACTGCTTCTTGCTGGGCGATCAGCTTGTGATGACGCCCTGCTTTATGGGCTCCGAGCCGGTCGTTGCCGAGACGGGCGTGTTCGCCGGCACCAGCGTCTTCGAGGTCGAGGAGGAGCGAGGCTACACGCTAATGCGGGCGCTCACGCCGGAGCAGCAGGAGACCGCGCGGATCGGCATGACGCTGCCCGGCGACGTGATGGCCTCGGCGGCGAGCGACAACGTCCAGATCCCGTACGCCGGCGTCCGTTTCGTGGACATGTCGACGGCCCAGCAGCGCCTGCTCCTCGCGACCGTGGAGACGTACGTCGGGCGGATAGGCGCTGGCCACGCCGAGGTTAAACTGTCCGAAGTGCACCGCCACCTCGGCGAAACCTGCTTCGCCTGGATCGGGGCCTGCGACGACACGAGCCCGTTCTACTACCGCGTCCAGAGCCCGGTCGTGCTGATCGAGTTCGACCACCAGCGCGGCATCCACCTCCAGAACGACGCCCCGACGCGCGCGCACATCCACACCGTCGTGCGGACCCCGAACGGCAACGACTACGGGAAGGACCTGCTGCGCCAGCACTACGCCCGGTCCCGGCATCATCGCTGACGCCGTTCGATCTCAGGAAGCGAGGTAACGGATACTTGGGGGACGACACGGACGGTCACGGAGGGCGCCTGGGTGTCTGAGCCATCGACTCCATCCAGGCGAGACGCCTTCGACGCGTTGCGGAACCCGTATGTTCGGTCGTTTGCCCTCGGCAAGATCGCCTCGTACATGGGCGCCCAGATCATCTCAGTCGCGATCGGCTGGGAGCTGTACGAACGAACGGGCGATCCGTGGGCGCTCGGCCTGGTCGGCCTCTTCGAGGTGTTGCCGGTCTTCGTGCTGATGATCCCGGCCGGCAACGCCGCCGACCGGTTCCCCCGGCGCAACGTCGGGATCCTGGCGTACAGCGCGCTGGCGCTCTCGGCGCTGGGGCTCTGGTACATCTCGTGGAGCCAGGCGCCCGTCGAGCTGGTGTACGGCCTGCTGGTCGTCATCGGCGGGGCGCGGTCGTTCGCCTCACCGTCCGTCGAGTCGATTCTGCCCCAGATCATCGATCGCCGCCTGTACGGGAACGCTCAGACCTGGCTGATCTCGATGGGGCAGCTCTCTTCGGTCAGCGGCCCGGCGATCGGCGGCCTGCTGATCGCGGCGTTCGGATCGGCGACCTGGACGTATCTGATCGCGGCCGTGCTCGAGCTGGTGTGGGTTGGGATGCTCTGCACGTTCCCGTCGATCAAACCGGTGAAGGCGGAGCACAAGCAGTCGGTGCGGGACCTGTTCGCGGGGCTCGCGTTCATCCGCCGAAACCCGGTCTTCCTGGCGGCGATTACGCTCGATCTGTTCGGGGTGCTGCTGGGCGGGGCCGTGGCGCTGCTGCCGATCTTCGCCAAGGACATTCTCCAGGTCGGCCCGGAAGGGCTCGGCATCTTGCGCGCCGCGCCTGCCGTCGGCGCCCTGCTGACGGCGCTGCTGATGGCCCATCTACCGCCTTGGCAGAAGCCCGGCCGGGTCCTCTTGCTCGTCGTGACGGGCTTCGGGCTGGCGACGATCGGCTTTGGCCTCTCGACGAACGTCTACCTCTCGCTGATCTGCCTCTTCCTGGTGGGTGGCTTCGACGCGATAAGTATGGTGATCCGCGCGACACTGGAGCAGATGATCACGCCAGACTATCTGAGAGGCCGGGTCCTGGCCGTGGAGTACATGTTCATCGGCTTCTCGAACGAGCTTGGCGCCTTCGAGAGCGGCGCGGTGGCGGCGCTGTTCGGCCCGATCTTCGCCGTGGTAAGCGGCGGGATCGGGACGATCGTCGTGGTGGCGGCGGTGGCGCTGCTCTGGCCGGCGCTGGCGCGGCTCGGACCGCTGCACACGCTCAAACCGCTCGAGCCTGATCCCGCTGCCACTGACCGTTCAACCCGGTCCACCGTGAGTCCGGTCCTTTCGTAGGGGCAGCGTTCGAACCCAGTTCCGGCCCCGTCCCCTTCGAGTCGCCCTACGATCGCCGTTGGTGCAGAGCCACTTTGCGCCACGCCTGCACCACAGTTCGCCACCCCTGCACCGCCTTGCGCCACGCCTGCACACACAGCGCTGGTGCTCCCCTCTCCCGCGCACGGTAGAGGGGCTAGGGGTGAGGGCTTCACTAGCGCACGTATAATCGGGAAAGGTGATGCTGGCGGAGGCGACGATGCTCACGATGGAGCCTGGACGGACCGGGACACTCGCGGCGGACGAGCTGGCCGCCCTTGAATCGATCCAACGCCGCGTGCTCTGGCTCGCGACCAACATGATCCACCACGCCAACCATATCCGGCCCAACCTGGACGGCTCCAAGATCGGCGGCCACCAGGCCTCCTCCTCCTCGGTCATCTCGATCCTCACCGCCCTCTACTTCCACGAGCTCGAAGCCGGCGACCGCGTCGCCGTCAAGCCCCACGCCTCGCCGGCCTTCCACGCCGTCCAGTACCTCCTGGGCAACCTGCCGCGGAAGTACCTTACCGAGCTGCGCTCCATCAAAGGCATCCAGGCGTACCCCAGCAAGTCGAAGGACCACGACCCGATCGACTTCTCGACCGGATCGGTCGGGCTGGGCGGCGTCACCCCGGCCTTCTCGGCCGCCGTCGCCCGCTACGCCGAGGCCCACTTCGGCGAGATCACCTCGAAGCGGTACATCGCCCTCCTCGGAGACGCCGAGCTGGACGAGGGGAACGTCTGGGAGGCCGTCTTCGAGGACCACGTCCAGGGGCTCGGCAACGTCCTCTGGATCGTCGATCTCAACCGCCAGAGCCTGGACCGCGTCATCCCCGGCATCCGCGCCGCCCAGTTGAAGTCGCTGTTCCAGGCCAGCGGCTGGCAGGTGCTTGAGTGCAAGTACGGCCGCCGGCTCAAGGCTGTCTTCGAGCGGCCCCACGGCGAGGCGCTCCGCCAGCGCATCGACGAGATGAGCAACCCCGAGTACCAGAGTCTGATCCGCTGCACCGGCGAGGAGGCCCGAGGCAGGTTGATCCTGCCGGCTTCGGACCCGCACGGCGTCGCCCAGGCGATCGAGGGGATCACGGACGACGACCTGCCCGGCCTCCTCTCCGACCTCGGCGGCCACGACATCGTCGAGCTGGTCGAGGCGTTCGCCCAGGCCAGGGCCAACCCCGACGCCCCGACCGTCGTCTTCGCCTACACCATCAAAGGCTGGGGCCTGCCGATCGCAGGACACCCGATGAACCACTCGGCCCTGCTCACCGACGAGCAGATCGCCGAGCTTCAGGAGACCCTTGGCGTGCCGGCCGGCGGCGAGTGGGACCGTTTCCCCGAGGACTCGATCGAAGGCCGGCACTGCCGGGCCTCCGCCGAACGCCTCCGAGGCATCGACGAGCAGATCCCCGCCCCGCTCGTCACCCCGGAGCAGATCCCGGCCTCGCTCGGCATGCGCCACATGCCCAAGTCCGCCACCCAGGAGGCGCTCGGCCGATTACTCACCGAGATCGAGCGCATCCCTGGCCTCGGCGAGCGGCTCGTCACCGTCGCCCCAGACGTCGCCGTCTCCACCAACCTTGGCGGCTGGATCAACAAGGTCGGCGTCTACGCCGCGCACCAGCTCCCAGACTTCGAGGCCGAAGGCCCCCGCCTGCTGCGCTGGGAGCCCGGCCCGACCGGCCAGCACTTCGAGTTCGGCATCTCGGAGATGAACCTGTTCCTGATGCTCGGGGCGCTCGGCACATCGTACGAGTTGTGCGGCCAGCAGCTCTTCCCGATCGGCACCGTCTACGACCCGTTCGTCTGCCGGGGATTGGACGCCCTGATCTACGACCTCTACAACCAGTCGAAGATGATCGTCGTCGGGACGCCGTCCGGCATCACGCTGAGCCCCGAGGGCGGCGCCCACCAGTCCACCATCACCCCCTCGATCGGCATCGAGCTGCCGAACCTGATCTTCTACGAGCCGGCCTTCGGCAAGGAGGTTGAGTGGACGCTGCTCGAGGCGCTGCGCCAGATCGCCGACCGCCGCCACGGCAAGTCGACCTACCTGCGGCTGACCACCAAGACCGTGGACCAGGCGCTGATCGACCCGGCCCTGCAGCGGCTCGGCGAGGAGACGTTGCGGCGGCAGGTGCTGGCCGGCGGCTACCGGCTGGTGGACCGGCGCCATGACGCGCCCGACCTGGACGAGCGGTACACCGTCCAGATCGTCGCCGCCGGCGCGATGATCCCCGAAGCCGTCGAGGCGGCGAAGCTGCTCCACCAGGAAGGCGTCGCCGCGAACGTCGTCAACGTCACCAGCCCCGGCCTGCTCTACCACGGCCTGGCCGAGGCCCGGCGCAGCCACCTGCGCCAGGGCACCACGGGCGCCCAGGCCGGCCACCTCGGCGAGCTGATCCTCCCCGAGGAACGCCGCGCCCCGATCGTCACCGTCCAGGACGGCTCCTCGCACGCGTTGAGCTTCCTCGGCAGCGCCTTCGGAGCCCGCGTCGTCCCGCTCGGCGTCGACGAGTTCGGCCAGTCCGGTACCCGCGCCGACCTCTACCGCTACTACGCGATCGACAGCGAGAGCATCGTCTCGGCCGCGCTCCTCGCCCTCGACCTGACCTGAGGCACGATCCTGATGGCACTTCCCTCCCGAGTCGAAGGCAAGCACTACACCTACGAAGACTTTCTGAAGCTGCCCGACGATGGCAAGCGGTACGAGATCATCGACGGGGAGCTGTACGTGGCCCCAGCACCGACGACGAAGCATCAGCGCACCACGACTCGACTGACGTCAACACTGGACCTTCACACGAGAGCAGCTCGCCTCGGCGAAGTATTCACAGCACCGTTCGACGTGGTTCTGGCCAACGACGCCATTGTCGAGCCGGATATTGTCTACGTCAGTCGGGCACGCCGGCGTATCCTCACCGACCCGAACGTCCAGGGCGCGCCGGATCTGGTCGTGGAGGTCATCTCGCCGTCTACGACGAGGAGAGACCAGGAGACGAAGCGCGACCTGTACGCCAGGTACGGCGTCCGCTACTACTGGCTCGCCCATCCGATCGAGGAGTGGGTCCGGGCGTACGAGCTCGGCAAGGACGGCGCCTACGAGCTCGTCGCCGAGGCCCACAAGGACGAAACGTTCTCGGCGCCGCCCTTCCCTGATCTCGCCATCCAGCTCGCCGAGCTCTGGGACGACCTCAGCGACGACTGACGTCGCGCCGACCGTCAGGCTCGTCCTGGCGGAGTCAGCCGGCCGTCGAAAGCACCGCCGTTGCCATCAGCCGGCGGCCCGTCACGAACACGGCCAGCAGCACCATCAGCGCCGCCATCGTCCCGAGCGTTATCTGGGCGCCCCACAGGTCCGTCCCGAAGCCGGCGATCGCCGTCCCCAGCGGGACCAGCCCGCGATTCAGAAAGAGCGTGCTCACCACCCGCCCTCGGTACTCCGGATCGACCTCTTCCTGAACCAGCGCGTTGTTCTGCGCGTTGTAGACCTGCTGGCTGAACCCGACCGCCAGCAGCGTCCCGGCCGAGAGCCAGAGCCAAGGCGAGAGCGAGAAGACGAGCAGCGTGACACCGAACCCGATCAGCCCGATCCGCATCAGCCGCCGCCGTCCGCGCTTCGCGCCGCGCGAAGCGATGAAGAGGGCCCCGCAGACCGCCCCCGCTCCGGAGCAGGCCATCAGCATCCCGAGGCCGCTGCTGCCGACCTCCAGGACGTCGCTGGCGAAGACCGTCAGCATCGTCATATACGGCTGACCGAGGATCATCGGGACCAGCGCCAGCACCACCAGCGTCCGGATGTCAGGCTCGCCCCGGATGTAGCGCAGCCCGCCGATAAGCTCGGTCAGGATACCCTGCTTCTGGCGTACCTCGCGCGGCGGGAACCGCATCAGCGCCAGCCCGCCCAGCACGGCCAGGAAGCTGAAGCCGTTGACGTAGAACGCGCCGGCCACGCCGATCGTCGCGATCAGGATCCCGCCGATGGCCGGCCCCACGACCCGCGTCAGGTTGTTGGTCGCCTGGTTGAGCGCGATGGCGCTCGAAAGCAGCTCGCGCGGTACCAGGTCAGAGATCAACGACTGGCGAGCCGGCAGGTTGAACGACATCGCCACGCCACGCCCGACTGCCACCAGCAGCACCATCCACAGCTCCACCAGTCCGGTCGAGACCAGCACGGCCAGCACCAACGCCAGCACCATCGCGACCGTCTGGGTCGTGAACATCAGCTTCCGCCGCTCAACCCGGTCCGCGATGACCCCACCCACCAGCGTGAAGAAGAGGATCGGGGTCAGGCGGCAGAGGTTCACCAGCCCCAGTGCGAACGCCGAGCCCGTGATCTCGTAGACCAGCCAGTTCAGCGCGATCTGGTCCATCCAGTCGCCGGACTGGGAGATCAGCGTGCCGGTCCAGAGCAGGCGGTAGTTCCGATGACGCAGCGGCCCCAGCGCGACCGGCAGCCTGACGCGAGAGCCGTTGCGCCGCGCCTCACCGTGAGGGCGGCCGGCGCCGGCGTTTCGGTCGGCGTCAGCGTCCTCCGCTGCCACGCGCTCTGCCACGCCTGCCCTCCCTCACGTCAATGCTGACACGGCCGCCGCCAGCCGATCCGGCCGTCGCGACGTTACAACCGGTTGTGGGGGTACCATGGCGGCGACCACAACCGGTTGTAGTGCACGCCCGCTCATGCCCGCGCGGTCGAGACGGAAACCGATCATACCACCGGTGAATGAGTAGTCAGAAGGGGGCTATTCCCGGACGCTCGAATGGCCCAGGCGGGTCGTCACCGGCGATCGGTCGCGCACGTTCCCTCACAAGAGTGCTGGCACACGGAGACTCGATGCGACGTCCACTCGTCCTCGCCCTGAGCGTGAGTATGCTTTCGATCTGCGCGCTCGGCGGCCCTGGCGTCGCCACCGGCCAGGGTGGGCCGTCGTCGTTCGGCAGCGATGACCCGCTCGTCATGGCGCTCTACTACCCCTGGTACGACGTGAGCACCTGGGAGAGCGGCGTGACCGCTGACTATCCGCTGCTCCCCTACGAATCGTGGGAGCGCGACGCCATCGAGCGCCACGTCGGCTGGGCGCGCGAGGCCGGCATCGACGCCCTCGTCTCGGCCTGGTTCGGGCCACGCGGCGGCAACCCCACCGAGAAGAACTTCAAGACCTTGCTCGACGCGGCGCAGCCGAAGGGCCTCAAGACGGCCGTCCTGGTAGAAACCGACAGCGACCAGTACTTCCCGAATCGCGGCGCGCTGGTGGAGGGCCTCCGCCACGCCCTCTCGGCCCATGCTGCCCACCCGGCCTACCTCAAGGTGGACGGACGTCCCGTCATCTTCGTCTGGCGGCCGTCGGCGGCGTTCGCGACGAGCGGTGCCCGCGTCAACCAGGCCGGCGCGGCAACCGTGGCCGCCTGGCGCTCGATCCTGGACGAGGTCGATCCGAACCGGCAAGCGATCTGGATCGGCGAGGGCGAGGACGCCTCGATCCTCGGGGTGTTCGACGGCATCTTCCCGTACTCGATCGCCTGGGCCGGCGACCCGGCCGGCCAGCTCAGCAGCTACGCCGGACGGGTGCGCGCCTTCAACAGCGCCAACGGCACCTCGAAGCGCTGGATCGCCACGGCGATGCCGGGCTACGACGACACCAGAGCGCCCGGACGCGGCAAGACGTTCGCGGTGGACCGAGCCGGCGGCGCCTACTACCAGCGCACCTTCCAGGGCGCCATCGCCACGCGGCCAGACTGGGTGATGGTCGCCTCATTCAACGAGTGGGTGGAAGGACACCAGATCGAGCCGTCCAGGAGCTACGGTTCGCAGTTCCTGGAGCTGACGCGCAGCCTCGGCGACGCGTTCCGGCAGTCCGCGGCCGATCCGTCGAACGGCGGCTAACGGGTCCTCCGTCGAAGCAACGGCCGACCCCAGGCGGACCAGCCGATCAGGCCCGCGAGGATCACCAGCCCCAGCAGGGTCAGCGCAGCCCCCCATCTGAAGCTCGGCGGGTCGAAGACGAAGCGCACGTGATGGGCGCCGGGATCGACACGCACTGCCTTGAACGCGTGATTCGCCCGGACGATCTCCACCTCGCGGTCGTCGACAAACGCCCGCCACCCCTCGTAGTAAGTGTCGGCGTACACCAGCATCGAGGGCACCGCCACGTCAGCTTTGACGGCGTAGGTGTTAAAGGTTGCCTCGACGACTTCGACGGGCTGGCTCATCGGCCCCGAGCCCCTGGCCGACCGGTCCGAGGGGCAGGAGACCTTCTCGTCCAGAATCACCATCGTGGCATGGTCGAACGCCGGACTGTTCACGCGCGAGATCGCGCGGCGCCGGAACTCTTGAATCTCGATCCCGGCGCACGGCACCACGTGGACGCGCGGCAGGGCGCGCGGGTTCTCGAAGATCCGCACCGATCCGTCGTCGTAGACCGGGACGAAGCGATCGGGATGCTCCGCGAACGCCGCGGCGCCGCTGCCCGCGGCCACGATGTACTTCACGCCGAGGAAGTCGATCAACGGCGACGACTGCCTGAGCACGAGGTCGTGACGCATCTCGATGACTTTATCGTCCGCCCCGCCAGTGATCGACGTCATGACGTCGACCATCGGCCGGGTGATGTACAGGTAACCGGCCGGGGTCGCGAGCCGATACTGCGCCTCCCAGTTGTACGGGATCGTCTTCCGAGTGGCGAAGATCCGCGACGACGCATCGACGCGATCTTGCAGGAAGCGGATGGCGGGAGGGGTCGCGAACAGCTCATCGGTCAGCGAGAACGGCACGTGCCCATAGGCGAACGTCAGCATGTCGAGCGCGATCAGCGTGCAGAGCACCGCGCCGGGCGTCCGGGCGCCGCGCCTGAGCAGCGGCCACGCGAGCACCAGCGCCGTCGCCACGACGAGGGCGCTGGCGAACGGCGTTCCCTGGAAGAGCGAGCGCGGCCCGGCGAACCGGTCGGCCACGTCGTCGATCAAGGGGCCGGCATCTGGGAGCAAGACCAGCAGCCTCTGGACAACGGCCACGCTGAGCGCGATCACGCCGACCAGCCAGCGCGGGATCCGGCGGTCCGGGCGGGTCAGGGCGGCCACCCCGAAGCCCGCCAGCATCGCCAGCGCGAAGTCGGCCAGCACGATGATACGCATCTTCGGGAAGTCGATCGGGACGGGGCTGGCGTGATGGAGCCAGACGAGCGGCCCCCAGCCGAACGAGAACTGGAGGGCAGTGGTGAGCACCAGCAGGTAGAGCCAGACCTCGCGCCGGCGCCCGTGGACCAGGGCCGCCGGTGCCACCATCAGCGTCACCAGTCCGGCGTACATCGCCCCGTTCGGAATGTAGGAGCCGATGACGTTGATTGGCGCTGCCGCCATGTGCCGCGAGATGAAGTTGAGGATGTCGAATCCCGGCATCGGTTTACTGATCCCGACAAGCTCGCGTGTGAGCTGGGGGATCCACTCGACGGTCGGCACGATCTGGATCGCGGCGAGCATGAGCGCGAGCACTGCCACGGCAATCAGGCCGCCGAAGGCCCGCGGCCGGCTGGCGCACGCCTGTGGAAACGGCGGCCGGACCAGATACAGGAGCGCACTCGCGGCACCCATCAGCATCACGTAGACGGCGACTTCCGGATGGCCCGCCAGCGGCGGCATCGCGAGCGCCAGGGCGGCCAGGCTGATCCGCGCCGGGGTTGGACGCTCGGCTACGCGGAGCACCCCGAGCATGACCCAGGGAAGCCAGATCGTGATGTCGACCATCGCCTGGCCGGCCCATCCGACCTGGAAGCCGCACCAGCCGAACACGAAGCCGGCGCCGAGGGCAGCGCCATGGCCGAGACCGAGGGCTCGGGCGTAGAGCGCGGTCCCGAGCGCCGCGAAGGCCGGGCGGACGACCATGCCGAACGTCCAGGCCAGGTCGATCGGCAGGACGTACCCGAGCATCGTCAGCGGTGCGAAGATGCCCATGGCGTTCGCGGCGTGCATCGGGTAGCCATTCAGGACGTACGGGTTCCAGAGCGGGATCTCTCCGGCGCGTACCGCCTCGCCGATCAGCCGGTGCCCCGGGTAGAACGAATGCACCAGGTCTTCCATCACGCCGTAGTACCGCTGCGTGAACGGGACCTGGAACGGCGCCCAGAGCGGCGAGGCCGTGATGATATCGGCTGGGATCGGGACGTAGCCCAGGAAGATCGGCCAGAAGCTGGCCAGCGACACCAGTCCGTACAGCAGGCCATACCAGGCCGCCGCCGGCAGACTCGCCACCAGCCCTTCCGCCTGATCACGTCCCGTCACGATCGTCCAGCCTCGCCGGGCTGGCCAGGGCAGCGCACGGTCTCGGGTAGGCGCCCTGACCGTCACGGAGCGTCCGGACGCGTCGTCTTGCGTGGCGTGGGCCGATCTGTCATGCCCGCAGTATCAGCAGAGGCCGCACGTTGATGCAATCCTGAGAGGTCCGATCCACTCGCGGCCGGGAGAGAGCATGTCGTCGATCGCTCCGGGCGAGTCGGCGGACTTCCTGGCAACGCTCGAAACGCCGACCGCGACCGGCCGCTACATCCTGAGCGTCACCGTGATTCGCACTGGCGTCGAGGAGACTGCGCCCGGCTTCGAGCAGCCGATCCGGGTGGACAAGGGCCGCTGAGCGCGGTCTGCCCACGTCGCTCGCTTCGCGCGCTTCAACGGCCGCGCCACTTCCGTCCTCTGGACACTGTGCGAAATACAGTCCCTGTTCGAGGCATGAGCTCGTTTCCTTCATGTAGAGGAGGCACCACGCCGACCCAGGCCACGCGACACAACCGTCACGTGGGGAAGACTCCTCCAGGTTTGATGCGTGATGTCGTCGGAGGCTCAGGACGTGGCGTCGGCTATGCCCCTCACCGAGATGCCAGGGCGGGACGTCTACGTCGCCCGGCAGCCAATCTTTGACGAGAGCTCGAAGATCTATGGCTATGAGCTCCCCTATCGAATCGGGTTCGAGAACCAGTACGTCGCCCCCGATGGCGATCACGCATCGCTGGCCGTGCTCTCGAACAGCGCGTTCGTCTTCGGCGTCGAAGCGCTGGCCGGCACTGGCCGGGCATTCGTCAACTTCACGCGCGCAGCGCTGGTCAACGACTACGCCCGCGTCCTCCCGCCCCAGCGACTTGTGGTCGAGGTGGTCGAAAACGTGCAGGTCGACGACGAGGTCCGAAACGCCTGCAAGCGCCTGAAGGCCGACGGCTACCTGCTCGCGCTCGACGACTTCGACCCGGCCGGCCCGACAGGCGCCATCCTCGACCTTGCGGACATCGTCAAAGTCGACTTCATGGCGTTCACCGCGCCGGAGGAGATCGTGGGCGATCCGCTGACGCGCGTCCGGCGCGGCATCACGCTCCTGGCCGAGAAGGTCGAAACTGCCGAAGACGTCGAGCAAGCTCGGCAGTTCGGCTACGCCTACGCCCAGGGCTACTTCTTCGCCCGCCCCGAGATCAGCCGGGGCACCCGGTCGCCAGGGTTCAAACCCCACCGTTTGCAGCTCTTGCGTGAGCTGAACGGCGCGGACCCGGACCTGGACGTCATCGAGGAGCTGCTGCGGCACGATCCGGCCCTCTCCTATCAGATCATTCGCTACCTGAACTCGGCCGCCTTCGGGCTTCGATCGCGCGTCCAGACGATCCGGCAGGCGATCTTCATGCTCGGGCAGTCCGGATTGAGGACCTGGGCGACGGTGGTGATCCTCGCGGATGCCGGATCGGAGCGCCCGATGGAGCTGATCGTGACCTCCGTTGCGCGGGGCCGCTTCTGCGAGCTGGCCGGGCTGGCCATCGGCCTGACGGGGCGCCAGCACGATCTCTCGTCACTGGGCCTGTTCTCGATGATCGACGCCATCGTCGGCCGGCCGCTGGACGGGACGCTCGAAGCGGTCTGCCTGCCGGCCGACGTGAACGCGGCGATTCGCGGCGAGCCGGGCACCTTCTCGAACCTGCTCAACCTCGCCAAAGCGTACGAGCGCGCCGACTGGCAGACCGTCGAGGAGCTGGTCGCGCGGGTCGGCCTCCAGGCCTCAGACGTCCCGTCGATCTACGTCGAGGCCGTGCACTGGGGCAACCGAGGCAACCACCTCACCTAGGAGACAGGAGACAGGAGAGGTTTCGCCCCTCCTGACTCCTGTATTCTGTCTCCTGTCTCCTCGTTCGTAGATGCCTCGCACGATGTCCTCGATCGCCGGCTCCTCGATCGTCAGGTCGCGCAGCCGGGCGGTCGCGGCGACGGATGCGACCACCTGAGCGGCCGTCGTCTCGCTCCGGCGGAAGCGCAGCCACTGGCGCGGGCCGTCCGTCCGGGTGACCGTCGCGTCCGGTACCGTGAGCGGCGGGCCGGCCTCCGCCAGGTCCACGACGACCGTCCGCTCGTCGCCGTACTGCTCGCGGATCGCCTCAATACCGCCATCGTAGATCACGCGGCCGTGGTCGATGATCAGCATCCTGCTGCAGAGACGCTCGATGTCCGCCATGTCGTGCGTCGTCAGCAGGATCGTGACGCCCTGGTCGCGGTTGATCTGGGCCAGCAGGTCGCGGATGCGCGCCTTGGCGACCACGTCCAGCCCGATCGAGGGCTCGTCCAGGAAGAGGACCGGCGGGGCGTGGAGCAGTGACGCCGTCAGGTCGCCGCGCATCCGCTGCCCCAGCGAGAGCTGCCGAACCGGCGTCTCCAGAAAGCTTCCCAGCTCCAGCAGCTCGGTGAAGTAGGCGAGCCGCTGACGGTACGCGTCGGCCGGGACACGGTAGATGTGGCGGAGCAGCTCGAACGAGTCCACGAGCGGCAGATCCCACCAGAGCTGGGAGCGCTGCCCGAACACCACTCCGATCCGCTTCGCGACCTCCAGCCGCTGCCGGGCCGGGTCCAGCCCGGCCACGCGTACCCGGCCGCCGCTCGGCTGAAGGATGCCGGTCAGCATCTTGATCGTGGTCGACTTGCCGGCCCCGTTCGGGCCGACGTAGCCGATCATCTCGCCGGCGCCCACCTTGAAGGAGACGCCGGCCACTGCTTCGACGTCGACGGCCTTGCGGCGGACGAATCGGAGCACGCCGCTCTCCTGACGCCGATGGATCCGGAACGACTTGCGGAGGTCAATGGATTCGATCACGAAGTCCCCCTATGATCCCGTTCCCTGGTAGTGGCGCACCCCGAACGCCCAGCAGACGCGCGCCACCAGCAGGAACGCGACGGCGACGATCGGCGAGCAGAGCTGGAGCACCGGCGGCAGCCCGAGCGGGTCCGGCCGCTCCAGGATGAACAGCGCCGGCAGGTACGAGACGAACACCAGCGGCACCACGTAGGTGAAGAACCGCCGGATCCCTTCGGCGTAGATCGGCATCGGGTACGACACCAGCGCTTCCCCGCCGTAGGTGAAGACGTTGGTCACCTCCGACGTCTCGACCGTCCAGAACGTGATCGCCGCGCCGATCACCCAGATCGCCGTGAAGATCACGGCGCCGGCAACGATGGCCGATACCAGTACGGCGATCTTCGGGGCGCTCCAGGCGATGTCGAGCAGGCTCAGGGCGAACCCGAGCGTGACGACGCCCTGGACCACCCGCCCGACGCGCCGGAACTGGACGTCGCCAGCCAGCACCTGCGCAAACGTGCCGACCGGGCGGATCAGCACTCGGTCGAACGTGCCCATGCGGATCATCTTGCTGAGGCCGTCGAACCCGCCGCAGAGCAGGTCCGAGATGCCGAACGCCAGCCCGCCGAGCCCGTACAGGAAGGCGACCTCGCCGAGGGTCCAGCCGGCGATGCTCGGGAAGCGCTGAAAGAGCAGCAGCAGCATGATGAAGTCCGTGAACGTGGCGAGGAACTGCCCGACCGCCTGGATGGCGAACGAGGCTCGGTACTGCAGCTGGGCGCTGATCTGGGCGCGGATCAGCGTGACGTAGAGGCCCAATCTCACCCTCCCTGAACGACCAGTTTGTGGAGCGCCGCCGCCAGCACGATCCGGCCGAGCGTCAGCATTGCCACGGCCCAGAACACCTGAAGCGCCAGCGCCGCGAGGAGGTCCACCCCCTGGAGCTTGCCGAGGAGCACGTCTATCGGGATCGCCACCATCGAGGCGAACGGCAGCGCGTACACGACCTCGCGGACGCCGTCCGGCCACATCGCGATCGGCACCAGAAACCCGGAGAACAGCACCGCCACCAGCATCGAGATGTTCGAGATGCCGCGATGGTCGATCCACCAGAAGGTGGTCAGGTTGAGGCAGAAGCGCCAGCCGAACGAGACGGCGACGGCCAGCACCAGGCTCAGCGTCGTAGCGATCCAGGTCAGCGGATCGGTCGGTAGCACGATGCCGAACGCGAGCATCCCGACGACCAGCGGCGGCGTCGAGCGGGCGATGAGTTGAAAGAGCGCGCGGCCGTAGTCCTGGGCCAGCCAGGCAAGCTGATAGTCGTACGGGCGCGAGAGATCGGCCGCTACCTGCCCGGTCTGGACGCTCTCGGCGATCGGCCACCAGGCCCAGATCGCCACCAGGGCGGCCATCCCCTGGGTGATGAACGTGAACGCCAGCGCATCCTCCAGGGTGTACCCTCCCACCTCACCCCGAGTCTGGTACAGCGCGATGAACGTGTACGCCCGCAGGAACCCGAAGAACGTGTTGGTAACCGCCCCTGAGAGGGCGGCGCTTCGGTAGATCGCGGTCCGTCGGAACCCGCACTTCGCCAGCTCCCAGTAGAGCCGCACGTGGCCCCCTCCCTCGTGCTGGCGTATCCGCATCGTCGCGCCGGACCGGCCCCGGATTGGGCCAGAATCGTGACGCTGGCGGGACGCAGGACACGCCGAAAAACCCGATCCCCCAGAAAACAGGGGGGTCGGGCACGTGTATCGACAAGGAGAGAGTGTATCAGATGGAGGGGGCTGACCTCACTGCGGCTGGCTGCCCAGCCGAGGAAATGGACGGGTGGAGAACACCACCTCCATGGGCACCTCGAAGTACTCCGCGATCCGCAACGCCAGGTGCAGGCTCGGACTGAACTCGCCGCGCTCCAGGTAGCCGATCGTCTGGTAGTGCACCCCGAGAGCCTCTGCGAGCTGGCGCCGCGAAACCTTCCGCTCCACGCGCAACATGGCGATCCGGTTGTGGATCGTCTCGCTCATGTACGCTGGCGGCCCACGTCAGGCGCTGCCCGGCCCGGTCGTGATGGCGGCATCACCCGCGAACCGGACTGGCGCCGCGCCATCCGGCGCAAGACGACCGGCGCCGCCACGAACCCGAAGACCGCCCACGCCCCGAGCGCGGCGACCATCTCCAGGTGCCGCCACGACCCCCCGATCTCGACAACGGCCATCTCGTCCGGCAGCAGCGCGGCGCGCATCCCCAGGCCGAGCCAGTAGAGCGGCAACATCTGCCCAATCCACTGCAGCCAGATCGGCAACGCGGTGATCGGGTAGAAGACGCCTGAGATCGCCGTCAATCCCATGATGGCCAGCGGGACGATGCTGAGCCCCTGCACGCTGCTGAACAGCGACCCGAGAATCGCGCCGAGCGGCAGCGTCGCGATCAGGCCCAGCACCAGCACGCCGGTCAGCATCAGCCAGGACGATGCGCCGCGCAGCTCCAGGCCGTCGAACAGGTACGCGGATGGGGCGAGGATCACCAGCAAGAACACCACCGTCAATCCGGTCTGCCCGACGACCTTGCCGACAAGGTAGCCGAGCATGCCGTTCGGCGTTGCCTTCATCCGCAACAGCGTGCCGTCCTCCCGCTCCACGGTGAGCGCCACGGACAGGCCCAACATGCCGGTGTAGAGCATGTTCACCCCGAGGAAGCCCGCGACCGACTGCGAGCCGAGCGAGAATCTCGTGCCCGGCACCGTCCTGTCACTCAGGACGTACAGCACGATCATGGCGAGGATCGACGGCCACAGCCAGCCCAGCACGTCCGCGCTGGTGACGATCTGGCGGACCTCGACCCTGCCGCGCTGAAAGCCGGCCCGGACGGCCGTCATGCCACGGCTCATACCGTCACCCCCGTCAGCTCGCTCGGCGCCTCAGTCCGCTGCCCGGACTCGAGCTCGCGCACCAGGGCCATGTAGACGTCTTCCAGGCTCGCCCGACGCACCTCCAGATCGCCGATCGCGTCGCCGTACTGCGCGAACAGCTCACGCACGTACCGGGTGGCATCTTCGGTGGCGTGCACGTACTGGCCTCCATCTCGGCTAAATCTGACCTCGGATCGCCGAGCGAACTGCCTGGACAGCTCAGGGGCCGTGCCTTCGGCCACGATCCGGCCGGCCGCCAGGATCACGATCCGGTCGGCTAGCTTCTCGGCCTCGTCCAGGTCATGGGTGGTCAGCAGGATCGTGGTCTCCTCCAGATCGGTCAGGCGGTGGACCAGGTCGTGGAGCTCCCGCCGGGCGTGCGGGTCAAAGCCAACGGTCGGCTCGTCCAGGAACAGCAGCTCCGGCCTGCCAACCAGGCCGATCGCGACGTCCAGCCGGCGTCGCTGGCCACCGGAGAGCGTGGAGATCCTGCTCTCCGCCTGCTCCGTCAGCCCGACGAGCGCGAGCAGCTCGTCCGAGTCGTACGGACGGGCGCGATCCGGTGTCCCGTACGGACGGTAATACCGGCCGAGGTGGTCCAGCAGCTCGCGGACGAGCCACTTGCCGTGATCGCGCCAGGACTGGAGCACGATGCCGAGCCGAGCGCGCCAGCCCTCGTCGCCGAGGTCGGGGTCAATGCCCAGCACGCGAACCTCGCCGGCCGAGCGCTGCCGGAACCCCTCCAGGATCTCGATGGTCGTCGTCTTGCCGGCCCCGTTCGGCCCGAGCAGGGCCAGCACCTCGCCGCGATAGAGGCGGAGATCCACGCCGTGCAGCACGTCGGTCGAGCCGTAGCGCATCCGCAGGCCCCTGACCTCGACAACCGGCTCGGCCCCCGGCAACTCGACGTCGTGAGTGGCCGCGTTCGGTGCGGTCGCCACGAGTGTGACTCCCCTTTCTGTCGAACTTATCGGTCGAATGATAGTAGATATACTATGTATCAGAGTATAGCGCCGTCAGGGATTGAAACCCCTGCCTACCCTCGCAGCGTCCCTACGGGACGGATCGGTACACCGCGCGAGAGTCGCGTAGCGACGGCACACTGATAGACGTGGGTTTCAACCCACGGCCCCGGTCGACGCCGCTCCGTCCACGGTCCCGGTCCGGGCCTCCACCACGTCCCCGGTCCTCGGTCTCGCGAAACCGCCGCCAGCGTCGCTCGACTCACTAGAATGGGAGAACGTCGCCAGGGAGAGTCGGCTGATGCGGATCGTTCCGATGCTCGTGAGTCTTGCATTGACGGTCGCGCTCGTCGGCCAGGCACCTGCCATCCACGCCCAGCAGTCCGGAACGCAGCCGGCAGCAGAACCGCCGGCGCCACTCGTAGACCGCGTGCGCCAGGATCTCGCGCGTCGACTCGGCATCACTCCCGCCCAGGTCACCGTTGCCCAGGCAACCTCGATGACCTGGACCAGCCTGGCGCTCGGCTGTCCTTCCCCCGGCCTGGCCTACGCCGCTGTCCAGACGCCCGGCTTCCAGCTGGTGCTGGACGTCTTCGGGCAGCGACACAGCTACCACACCGATGCCCGTGAGACGTTCGTGCCCTGCCTCCAGGGCCAGGGCGTCCCCGAGTCCCAGGTGCTGAGCGCCGGCGGCCTGCTCGCGGCGCTGCTGGAGCGTGGAGTACGTGCGGAGGTCGCGGACGCCTACGCCGAGCTGCCATTCTTGCGTGCCGACGGCACCCGCTACCGACTCAGCGGCGCAGGCCTGCCGGACGGGACCGAGATTCAGCTGTACGACTACCGCGACGCGGCGATGGTCACCGCTGACGCCGCGAAGATCGGCCCGGACGGACAACCGGCGTCCAGCGCCGTCGAGTGGGGACGGCCGCCCCTCTTCTTCCGGAGCGGGAGCGTCATCGCGCTGACGTTCGACCGCGCCCAGCCGCTCGTCGATATCCTGAGCGAGCTGCTGGGGCCGCCATTCGCCGGCACGGCCGTGCCCGGCTCGCCGCCCCCGGCTGGCCTCCTCGACCGCTAGCCACGACGTTCGCACACGCACACGTGAGGCCTTCCTGAAAGGGCGGAGCCCGTCGGCGTGACGACGTCGGCCTGGCTGTCGTCTCCGGCGACGACATGTGTAGCGCCCCAGCCTGGCGGCCGGGGCGCTTGGACAGTCTTCGCATATTCAGCAGCCGCTCCGCGCCGGAGCGCTGGGATGTCGGCTACGACAGCAGGTCGGGGTGAAACACGCGAACCATGCTGAACGATCCGAGCGTGTCAAACTGCGCCTTCGACATGGTCTGAAACACGCCCTTGTGGCCATCGGCCGGATTGGCCAGCAAGAGCACGCCGTTTGCCCCGTCGTAGGCCCGGACGGCGCACCAGTGATTCCAGGCCCGCCCGCCGATCAGGATCGGGTAGGCGTGGTCCCCCTCAAATCGTGCATCGTCGAAGCTGATCGACGGCTCGTTATTGGCGTCGTAGCCGAACTCGGCGTAGTGCCGCCGGACGAACGCGGCGAGGCCGGCGCCGGTCGCATCCTGCAGTCCATCGGCCATCCTCACGACACGCTCGACGAGCGCCGTGCCCTCCATCCACCCCTCGGCCGGGTTCCGCCCCAGGGCGGTCATGGCCCACCGGAGCGAGGTGACGGAACAGGACCAATCGTCGTTCTGGAAGATCCCTGGCGTGTTGGGGTCGTACGTGATGCGGTCTGGCATGATGACTCCTCCCTGGATACTCTCCGCCGGGGCGGGGTCCGGGTGATCGTTCACCAGTGTCGGCCTCGTCCCGGCGCGTGTCGATCGGCGTTGCCGCCTCAGGCCATGACGGCGCCAGCCTCGCGGGCGATCGCTTCGAGCTCGGGCAGCCCGGCGTCCGCACCCTGGACCAGTCGGCGAACCTCCCGCCAATCGCCGCGCGCAGCCGCGTCCGGGATCAGTCGGGCGTGATCGCCGCCGTGGTCCCGGAAGTAGAGCGCCGCGACGGCCGCGCTGATGTCAGGATCGAGGGCGCGATCGGGCACCGCGACGAGATCGAGCTCAGGGACCATCGGAGTACCCCACAGCTCGGCGATCTTCGGCCCGTACCTGGCGTAGTTCGACCGATGGGTCACCTGAATGAAGCCTCGCCCGTGGAACTCGGGCCCGCCGTCGTACGTGTGCCAGATGGCCGGAATCGAGCCATCCGCGTTCCTAAACTCGTGAATCGGCCGGAAGCGGTGCGCGGTCTCGATCGCGACCGTGCCGATCATCGCGATCTGCGTGGCGCGATCGTTGATCCCGCAATGCTCGAGCTGCTCGACGAGCCTGGGCCAGTGCTCGCTGACGTTCTCGACGGGGCTGCTGGCCAGCTCGGCGATCTGCTCGGCGGTGAAGAACTCGAAAGGGTCAGACGATGGCATCGGAACGCCCTCCACTGTTTCAGTCGGTTGCACGACGGTCGACGAACCGTTACTGAGAGCGTACGGCCAGCCCAGACCAGTGGCCTCTGCGAAAACCCGTAGCCAGGTACGGACTTTCCGCGAAGAACTGACGCGAGTGCGCTCAATCGCGGATGGATCGCCCCCCCCCCCGGCACGTCGCACTGTCGTAACCACGCCCGTGCTATCCTGCCGGCGACCGTGTCACAGGGAGGTGGCGTCGTGCCGTTCGGAGGCGTTGACTGGCTCGCGTTGACCCAGGAGCCGATCCTGGAGCCGGACCTGCCGATCTGCGATCCGCACCATCACTTCTGGGATCTCCGCACCGCGCGCATCCCCCACCAGCGATACTTGCTGCACGAGCTCAACGATGACATCCAGGGCGGCCACAACGTCCGAACCACCGTCTTCATCGAGGCCCGCGCGATGTACCGTGCCGACGGCCCGGAGGAGCTCCGGCCCGTCGGCGAGGTCGAGTTCGTGCAGGGGCTCGCCGCCGCCAGTGCCAGCGGCATCTACGGCCCCGCCCGAGCGGCAGCGTCGATCGTCGGCCACGCCAACCTGAACCTCGGCGAGAAGGTCCAGCCGGTCCTGGAGGCATTGCAGGCGGCCAGCCCGAACCGGTTTCGGGGGATCCGCCACTCCGTGACCTGGGACCCCCACCCCGAAGTTGAGAACACCGCCGCGCACAATCGCCCAGGTCAGCTCAGCAGCGACGAGCTCCGGGCCGGTGCCCGGGTGCTGGCCCGGATGGGGTTCTCGCTGGAGGGCTGGTGCTACTTCCCGCAACTGCCGGAGATGGCCGAGTTCGCCAGGGCCGTCCCTGACCTGCCGATCATCCTGAACCATATCGGCGGCCTGATGAGGACTGGCCCGTACGCCAACCGCGAAGAGGAAGTCCTGGCGACTTGGCGGAAGGGGATCGACGCCGTAGCAGCGTGCCCCAACGTCAACGTCAAGCTCGGCGGGATCGGCATGCCCCGGACCGGGTTCGACTGGCACGAGCGGGCGAAGCCGATCGGCTCGGAGGAGCTGGCGGAGGGGATGGCGCCCTGGATCAACTACTGCATCGAGAAGTTCGGGCCTGAGCGAAGCATGTTCGAGAGCAACTTCCCGGTCGACAAGGTCTCCTACTCGTATAACGTGCTCTACAACGCGTTCAAGCGGCTCTCCTCGGGCTACTCTCCCTCGGAGCGCGCCGCGCTGTTCCACGACACCTCCACCCGGATCTACCGCATCACGACCTGACCCACAGGCGGAGAAGGCGAGCAACGATGCGGATCGTGGTGGTGTTTCCCTGGGCTCAGGGCAGCCTCTCTGAGGAGGAGGAAGCGCATCGTCGCGCGCTTGTCAGGGCAGCGGCTTCGCCTGGAACTGAGGTTGCCTTCGTCCAGATCGGCCAGGCCAGCATGTTCAGCGAGCCGTTCTCGGCCAGGAACACCTCGCGCGTCGTAGACGAGATCGTACAGGCGATCGAGCAGGCGGTGCCGAGCCGTCCGGACGCGTTTCTGGTCTGGGGCGGGCTGGATCCTGGGGTCGCACTGGCGAGGCAGCGGGTCGACGTGCCGGTGATCGGCGTCGCCCAGGCGACGTACGCGGCGGCGGCCCAGCTCGAGGCTCGACTCGGGCTCGTCGTCTACGAGGCGGGGATCGTCGACGCCGTCCGGGAAGGCGCCCGGCGGTGTGGGGTCGCGCATCTCATTGCCAGCATCCGCTCGATCGACGTGCCGATGCCGGAGCTCACGCCACGTCGGACCTACGTCAGAGAGCGCATCGTCGAAGAGGCCGGCGCGGCGCTCGCGCAGGACGGAGCCACCGCGATTTACGTCAACGGGATGTCGATGATGCCGGCGGCGATCGGCGCCGAGGAGCTGTCGAGCCAGATCGGCGCGCCGGTCCTCGACCCACTCCGGATCGGCATGCAGACCGCCGAGCTGGTCGCCGCGCAGCCCGGCGTCCGGCGTTACCGGGGTGTGCCCGCCGGGTAGCCGATCAGCTCGTGCGGGTTCGGCAGGGTGCGGCAGAGCCAGCGGATCAGCGGGCTCGTGAACGACGCGATCTGGACGTCCAGCACGGCCGGACGCCCCGCCGCGAACGCCCTCCGCAGCGCCGGTCCGATCTGCTCCGGCTGATCTATGCGCTCCCCGTAGCACCCGAGCGACTCGGCCAGCTTCGCATGGTCCACCGTCCCCAGCTCGGTGAACGGCGCTCCGTCCGGCCCGAGCGACGCCGTCTGCTGCGCCTTGATCATCGCCCAAGCGCTGTCATTGGAGACGATCACGACGATCGGCGCGCCGCAGCGAGCTGCCGTCTCCAGCTCCATCGCGCTGAACCCGAACCCGCCGTCCCCGACCGTCACTAGCACGTCATCATCAGGGTGCGCGAGCTTCGCGGCGATCCCGTAGGCGTTCTCCGTCCCCAGGCAGCCCGCCCGGCCTGAGCGCGCGTACCGCCCCGGCGCACGCGGCGGCACCAGCAGCTCCGCCCAGAAGTCGGAGTCGCCCTGGCCCGTCACCAGCGTCGTCCGCTCGGGCAGCAGCGGCTCGACCTCGCTCCAGAGCCGGATCGGGTGGATCGGCGACCCTTCAGCACGGCGGAGCGGTGCCAGTTGCTCCTCAACCTCGGCGCAGGCGGCGCGCAGCCGGTCGACCCAGGCCTCGCTCTTGGCGCTCGTCGTCGGAGTCTGAGCTGGTAGCGCCGCCCGGAGCTGCTCCAGCACCAGTCGCGCGTCCCCGACGATCCCCACCTCGGCCGCCCGGTTCTGCCCGATCTCGGCCGGGCTGGCGTCGATCTGGACGATCCGCGCCCTGCTACTGAGGTACGGCGCCCGCCCGTGCTCCAGGTCGTAGTGGAGATGCCCGCCGACCAGCAGCAGCAGGTCGCACTCCGACGCCGCCGCCAGCGAGACGCCGTTCATCGAGAACCAGGCCATCCCGAAGTGGAGCGGGTGATCGGCCGCGAGGGCGCTTCGTCCCATCCGCCGTGTGAAGACCGGCACGTTCGCCTGCTCGGCCAGCGCCTGCAACGCGCCGCCAGCATCCGACCACCAGACACCGCTGCCGGCGAACACGACCGGCCGTTCGGCATCGGCCAGCAGCCGCGCGGCCTCCTCGATCGCGGCCGGGTCTCCTGTCGACCTGACCGGACGGACCCGCTCCGGCTGTGCGATCTCCGCGTCGTCAACGGTCTCCGTGAACAGGTCGCCGGGGATCTCCAGGAAGACCGGCCCCGGCTGCCCCTCCCTGGCGTGGCGCAGGGCCGCCGCGACGTACTCGGGGATCCTGGAGGCGGTCGGCACGATCCGCGCCCATCTCGTGACCGGCGCCACGGCGGCCAGATGATCCATCTCCTGAAGATTGCCAAGGTCCGCTCGCGCCCGGGGGATGCCAAGCGCTAGGCGATCTCTTCGTGATGGGCGACCTGTCGAAGGGTGAGCATGAGTCTCGGCGCAGTGAGCTACGAACGGCGTTGGCGCGGATGGAAGAGCCGGAGGCGCACGGTCGACCGGAGATGCTCGACCGGCTCCAGCGCTACGTGCTGAACGCCGGCGCTGCCTGGGACGATGCCAACGATTCCCAGCGGAACCGGCTGGCCCGCGCACTCTTCGAGAGCGTCCTGATTCGAGACCAGCACTTGGTGGCGGTGCAGCCTCGGCCGGAGTTCCAGCCGTATCTTGTGCTCGTGGACGCAGAAACGCCGACCCCTTCAGATCAGGGTCGGCGCTGTCACAGTGGGGAACGCGGAGGCGGGCTCGAGGGGATTCGAACCCCCGGTCTCGGCCTTGACAGGGCCGCATGTTAGGCCACTACACCACGAGCCCAGGCACCGTACGGCGCGCAACGAGGATTCTAGCAGACACGGTGCCCGGCGGTCCAGCACCGCACGATTCCGAACTGACGGACGCGGCCACCAGATCCGTCCTCAGCGACAATGTCGGCGCGCTTTCCGCCCCGGCTTGCGAGGCGCATGGTGGCGCTGTATTTGCAACAGGGACCGTTGAGGCTCACCGTGCTCGCGGAACGCTGGCGCTGTCCAGGCTCAACGGGAGCCACCCGCGGACGGAACAGTCAGCCTCCGGTGACCAGATTTCAACCACCAGCACGCATGGCCGCACGCGCATGTCGGCCGGGCTTCGCTACACTACGGGGAGGTAGGAGGTACACGTGAAGCCGACGACAATCGCGCAGGAAGAGCTCGATCAGTTTCTCCAGGTGTCGCGCGATGTCTTTCGACGGGCCTCCGTCGCCTCCGCGCGGGGTCGTGCCCTGCTGGCCACGCCGCCAACGGGCAAGTACCCGTACGTGTACACTCGCGATCTCGCGGTCGCCATCGCCGCGCTGTGTGAGCTCGATTCACTCGAAGTGGCGCGCGACTTCTGTCGATTCCTCCTTCGTGCCCAGTCCCCAGACGGATCGTGGGTCCAGCGGTACGACCTCGAAGGACGGCCCGCCTACTCGGTCTCCCAGGAGGACGCGACGGCCCTGGCGATCTGGGCGCTGCTGACGTACGTCAAAGCGGCCGGCGACGACACCCTTGTCGAGGTCGCCCGTGAGCCGATCGAGCGTGCCACCGCCTACACCGTCGAGTGCACGCTCAACTCGTACCTCTATCTCGTCGAGACGACCAGCTCGATCCACGAGTCCGAAGTCAGCCGTGGCTACGAGATCTGGAACAATTGCGCCCACGCGGCGGCGTTCGCCCTCTGCCACCGGGTGTACGGCGGCGAACGGTTCAGACGCCTGGCGTTGATGATCCGCCGGTCGATCGGCCTGCTGATGGTCCAGGAGAACCGGTTCCTGCGTCGGCTCGATCCGAACGGCTATCCAGACCCGCGTCCGGACGTGACCATGATGGCGCCATTCTACTTCGCGCTCTGGTCGCCCACCGAGCGGGCCGTCCTGAACTCGGCGGAGGTGATCGAGCGGTCACTGTGGAACGTCGAGATCGGCGGCTACATCCGGTACCTGCCGTACTCGCCGGCTGAGCGGCTGTCGCTCCCGGGTCCGTATCCGCACTTCACGGCCTGGATGGCGCAGTACCACTACGCCATTGGCAACCAGGACCGTGCCGAGGCGATCATGCGCTGGCTGTTCGACAACTGCATGGACGGCCAGGTCCCCGAAGTCGTGGTCCCGGCCAGGTCGATCCAACGGTTCGCGTCGGAGCTGCGGGTCAGCATCGACGCGATGGCCACCGGCGGGCGAACCACGCGCAAAGAGCTCGACCAGATCCGGGTCCGCCGCCACGCCGAGCTTGAGGGGCTGATCGGCGAGTCGCGTGGCCTCGACGTCGTGCCGGCCAATGTCCCGTACGTCTGGGGCCACGTCGAGACGCTGCGGGCGCTGCGCCGGGGCGGCTACGTCGGTCGCTGGGAAGTCGAGTCGAGCGCGCACCGCTCGCATTGACCCGGCGAAGGTGAGCAGCACTTCAACCCACGGCCCGCTCGCACAACGCGAAGTGGCCCGTCTCTGAGCGATCGGCGCTCACGAAACCCCAGTCCCGTTCAGGATCGACGGCCAGGAACGCCCGCCGGACCTCGCACAGCGGCAACCCGACGACGTTCGACAGGCACCCCTCGATCCTGGCAACCGGTCGAAAGTCGGTATCCTGAATGCCGTAGGCGCCGGCCTTGTCGAGGGGGCTGCCGGAGCGGACGTACCGCTTCACCTCGTCGGCACTGTACGACCGCATCCAGACGATCGTCTCGACCACGCCGTCCCAGACGATCTCGCCAGCCACTGCCACCGCGATGCCGGTGAGCACTCGGTGCGCCCGACCGCGCAACGACGTGAGCATCGACACGGCCTCGACCTCGTCTGCGGGCTTGCCGAGGATCGTCTCGCCCAGCACCACCACGGTGTCGGCCGCCAGCACGACCGAAGCTGTCGATTCATCGCGAGCGGCGTCGATGGAAGATCGCGAAGAGTTCGGCACCGTGCCCGCCCGGGTTGACACAGATGTGACACCATCGACGGCAAGTGCCTTGCTGCGTGCCAGCCGCCCGGTCAACGCTTCCGGCCCCTCGCCTGGCAACGGCTCCTCGTCGACGTCGGTGGGCTGAACGAAAAATGAGATTCCTAAGAGATGCAGCAGATCACGCCGGCGCGGCGATGCGGACGCCAGCACAACCTGCGCACCCGAATTGTCTGTATCTCTGCGCTGCACGTTGGCACCAATCACACAATGCGTCGTCAGCGTTCAATGATCTAGCCAGAAGAACGCTTTGACACCACGCCGTTCCTGGAGTATCATGCCAGCAGCGAGGGTTCCTGCCGCCGAGGTGCCCGCCGTGCGGCGGATCGGAGCTCCCCGCGGTCGCCGGCCCCCGACGGCTGTCTGCGGGAGCCGGGCGCGAATACGCGCCCGGTTTCGCACCCACTTCGTCGCATCGGGGCATCCGCGACGACCCGCCGAGGGGTGAGCACGCTGGCGATCCCGGACACTGCCCGCCCACGGCCGCTCCGCCTCGTCGCGCTCGGCGCGGTGACGCGTACGGCGAACGATGGATTGCTCGTCGCCACGGCTCTCGTCGCAGTCGTCTTCAGCATGGTCCAGTGGACCACGCCTGGCATCATCGGCGTCGACGGGTACTTCCACATCAAGATCTCGCGGCTGATGCTGGAGCAGGGCTGGAGAATCCTCTTCCCGCTCGATTTCCCCTGGCTTCAACTCACCGTCCTGAACGCCGACGAGTTCACCGATCATCACCTGCTCTTTCACCTGTTGCTCGCGCCGTTCACGCTGATCGACCTGCGGCTCGGCGCGAAACTGGCCGCCGTGGTCTTTGCCTCGACAGCGCTGCTCGTGATGTACCAGGTGATGGCCGAAAATCGGGTGCGCGCTCCGCTGCTCTGGCTGATCGTCGCCATCGCCTCGGCGGGCCCGTTCCTCTACCGACTGAGCATGACACGGCGGCAGTCGCTGACGGTGCTCTTGCTGCTCCTGGCGATCCTCGTCGCGTTTCGCGGCAAGAGCCGCTGGCTTCTGCCGATCGGCTTCGTGTTCACCTGGCTGTTCGACGGCTTCCCGCTGCTGCTCGGGGTCTGCGGCGCCGTCTTTCTCGGATTCTTGTGGGAGCGCCGCCGTGCGGAGTGGGGATTGCTGCTCTACCCGGCCGCCGGGGTGCTGCTCGGGAGCCTGCTCAACCCGTACTTCCCGAACAACATCCTGTTCTCCTACCTCCACATGGTGCCCAAGGCGTTCCACCTTATTGGGCTGAGCCACGGCGCAGATGAGATTCGGGTCGGCAACGAGTGGTACCCCTACAACCGGGAGGTCATGCTCAACGTGAGCTGGCTCGCGCTGGCACTGGTCCCGCTCGGGTTCGTGCCGTTGCTGCTGGATGCACGCCCGTCCCGGCTACGCCGAGTCGACGGCATGGTGGTCGCGCTCGCAATCATGGCCGTGACGTTCCTGGTGCTCTATCTCCGATCTCGGCGTTGGATCGAATCCGAGCCGGTCTTTGCCACGCTGTTCTGTGCCTTCGCCTGGAGCCGCGCGCTGCCGGAGCGGGTGGTCGAGCCGCTCCGGGCCAGGATGACGCCGACCCGCCAGGCCGCCATCGCCGTGCTGGCCGCGATTGCATTGTTCCCGCTGGTGGTCAGCTCGGTAGACCGAGCCCAGGACGATGCTCGCGTCGCCCGAGACTACACGCGGTATCGCGGCGCGTCAGCCTGGCTCGTTGCCAACACGCCGGCCGGCGCCCGGGTCTTCGCGACCGATTGGGACGACTTCCCAGAGCTGTTCTTCTGGAACACCCACAACACCTACCTGCTCGGCCTTGACCCCACCTACATGTACGACTACAACGCGGCGATGTACCTCCAGTGGCGAGCGATCACCAGAGGTCAGATCGACTCCCCAGGCGCCATCATCCGCGACTACTACGACAGCGGCTGGGTCTTCTCGGACCTCGATCACGAGGCGTTCATCAGGCGCGCGGCCGTCGATCCCGACTTGACAGAGGTCTACCGAGATCGTTCAACCGTGATCTTCGCCGTCCGCGGCTGGCAGCCAAAGACCTGACATCGTCGTCCGGTCGGGGGTATACTGCGCCCGATCCGGCCAGTTTGGCCGGTTCTGGGGTGCTCTGCCTGGATCTCCCCCGTGCAAAATCCGCGGCGCGACCAGACGTGCTCGTCGTTCGTTGTTGCGGTGAGGCGCCAGTCCTGAGGAGGGTTCGGATGCGCGAACGGCTGACAAAGATCGCCCGAGGGGCAGCGCTTCTGCTGCTCGTCGCCGGGCTCGCAGTGCCCAGCATCGGCTACGCCGGCAAGGGTGACGAGGACGACAAGGACAACAAGGGGAGGCGCGAGGAGCAGCAGTCCGAGCAGTTCCGGTCGCAGCGCGACGATCACCAGGTCACCGGCCAGGTGCTCGAGATCAACAGCCTGTCTGATCCGCCTGAGATGGTCGTCGCCAACATGGACGGCAAGATCAAGGTCCGGATGCTGACGAAAGATCTGATCCCGAAATACGCCGTTCGCCTGGGCGACCACGTGACGCTGATCGGCGAGAAGATCAGCGAGATCGAGTTCGAATGCCAGGAGATGAGCGTCGACGCGCATCTCGGAGACGACCAGGAAGAAGAGGACGACTGACGACCGGCGCACCCGAGCTCGAGCCTGAGTACAGACACCCCAGCCGCATCTGGCCGGGGTGTCTTTCGTTCTGGCTGCCTCGTTGGCTCAGTCCCGAACGCGGCGAGGCGGCTCGAAGTGGAACACTCTGGCGTAGAGCACGCCGTTGATCCAGACCTCGTGCACCGGCACCTGCCCGTACACCTCGCGCGGGGTGTGACTCCGCTGGGCCGCGTTCACGTAGTCCACGACGTAGTTGACGGGACGCGCGTCGCCGTACTGGGTCACCGTACCGGCCACCATCCCCTGAAAGTTCAGCTCCAGCGGGAAATAGATTGCGATGAGCTGCTGTTGAGGGTTCGGCTGCGCGTTCAGGTACGCGGCCACCTGGTCCAGCCCCTCGCCCCAGCCGACCAGCAGCACGCGGCCGGCCGCCGGTCCACCGCCGACGAGCGGGTTGTAGTACGCCAGCGCGTACGGCGCGACCACCGCCAGCGGCAGCGAGTGGCCCATCACCAGCAGCAGCGTCGCGCCCGCCGCCAGCGCACGCTGCGCCCGCACCCCAATCCGACTCAAACCGAAGTACGGCGCGAGCCAGATCCCGAGCGTCCAGAGCCCGAATCCGGCCAGGAGGTCGATCGCCGGAAATGCCGGCAGCGTGTACCGGTCAAGCTTTTTGCCCGCCAGCGACAGGAACAGAACGAACCCGACGATGAACAAGAGGAGCAGGATCGTCGGGCGCTTCAGCGGCCTGGGCGGCAGCAGGACGCCGAGCGAAACCAGTCCCGCCAGCGCCAGCGGCGACAATCGGAACATCACAGCCACCGGGTAGTACCACGGGCCCGGATCGGCGACCGGCTGGCCGAGGAAGAAGTTGCCTGGACGGTGCTCGGCGCTGGTGTCGAGGGTGAATCGGATCGCGCGGTTTACGGTGTCGATCGGCGCCATCCAGAGCGACGGCCAGAGGGCGAACACGACGGCAAGCCCGATGATGCCTGCGACGATCAGCGAGCGTCCGAGCCGAAACCAGGACCAGGCCGATCGGTCAAAGAGCAGCGCGCTGATCGCGACCACGGGCACCAGCAAGCCGAGGACTAGAGAGGGCGCCTTAGTCAACACCGCGAGACCGCTCGCGACCCCGCAGACCGCCAAGTAGCCCGGGCGTCCCCCGGCCCACCAGTAGACGCCGGCGGCAAGTATGGCGATCGTCATGAAGCCGGCTGAGAGCCCGTCCACGTGCACCACTTGCGTGTGGGCGACCAGGAACGGATCGAGCGCCAACACGATTCCGCCCAGCATGGCCGGCCCCAGACCCGCCAGCCGCCAGCACAGCGCGACGATCCCGACCAGCAACATCGCGTTGACCACGACCATCGCCAATCGGGCGCGGACCATCAGGTCCATGAATCTCGGCTCGCGGGTCACCGGATGGTCCTGGACCGTCACGCCGGCCAGCCGCGCGACCTCAGGGCCGGTGCCGAGCATGGCAACCCACATCGTGGTCACGCCAGGGTGGCCGCTCTGGAAGGTGCGCCGAAAATCGCCCTGGGAGAGGCCCTGGGCGAAGTTCCCGGCCCGTCTCATCCAGTTATCCTCGTCAGGCGTGATGAACAGCGTGATCCCGACAAGGCGAGCACAGATCGCAAGGACGAAGAGGGCTACCAGGACACTCGCGCTGAGGATGTGTGGCCGCGTCGCAGACGGACGCTCTATCCGCTCGGCGACCAATGTCCCCACGTAGCCAGCGCCTCCGTTCCATATGGTACCATAGCGTGCGTCTGGCTCCTCGGAGCCGCACGAATCCAGGAGGGACATGATGCCGACGCTGGGGGCCCCAGAGCTCATCATCATTCTCGTCATCATCATTTTGATCTTTGGGGTTGGAAAGCTTCCCGAGGTCGGTCAGGCACTCGGCAAGGGCATCCGCGAGTTCCGTGGTGCCGCCGATGGCGCCGAGGACGAGGAGCCTCCGGCCGCGCCCGCGCGCCCAGCGGCCCCAGCTCCCGCCGCTGTCGATGCGCCGCGCCCGGCTCCGGCCGTCGAGGCTCCCCGCCAGCCAGTTGCTACCGCCCCGGCGCCGGCTGCCGCGCCTGCTAGCGCCCCGGCGCCAGTTACCGCACCTTCCGCCGCCCCGGCGGCGACGACTTCCTCGTCATACACTGTGGTCGCCGGCGACACCCCTGAGACGGTCGCTAAGAGCCACGGCGTGAGCGTCGAGGAGCTGCTGGCAGCCAATGGCTGGAGCCAGAAGGACCGCGTCCTCTACGAGGGCGACAAGATCCAGGTCCCGGCCAAGAACACCACCCTCTGAGCTCGCTCCCATCGGGCGGCCAGGCCGTCGAGATTCGACAACGTGAAGCCCGTGACCGAGCGGTCACCGGCTTCATCATTTCTGGCGGTCGACGGCGGTGCGGACAGAGGAGACACATCAGCGTTCGCTGCGCAGGATCTCCGCGAGCGCGTCCACCAGCCGGCTGGCATCGGCGCGCGTGTTGTACCCCTGCACCGAGATCCGCACGAACCGTTGATCCCGCCACGTCACGACCGGGATCTCGATCTTGAACTCGTCGTACAGCCGTATCTTCAGTCCAGCCTGATCGCCCGGTGGCACCGGCATCGTCACCATCTGGGCGTACCAGTCCGGCGAGTCGGTGCTGAGCGCAGGCAGGCCGGTCAACTCGGCCACTTCGGCGGCCGTCCAGCGGGCAAGCTCGTGGCATTCGTCCCTGACGCGGTCCCAGTCGTTCGCGGCCTGGAACTCGATCGCCGCCGGCACAGACAGGTACGCCGAGAAGTCGCGCGTCGCCTGCCGCTCGTGCTCGTCGATGAAGCGGGACGGGCTGGGATCGCGCGCCTGCCAGCCCCAGCTCACGACGAGCGGCTCGAGCAGGTGCTGGACTTCGCGCCGGGCGTACAGGAACCCGGCCCCCTTCGGCGAGCAGAGCCACTTGTGGCAGTTGCCGCCGTAGAAGTCCACCCCCAGCGCATGCAGGTCCACTGGCACCTGGCCCGGCGCGTGGGCGCCGTCGATCACGGTCCAGATCCCCGCCTCGCGCGCCTTCGCGATCAGCTTCTCGATCGGCAGGATCACCGCAGTCGGCGAAGTGATGTGGCTCAGGAACAGGACGCGGGTGCGCGGCGTCACGCCGGCCATGACCGCCTCGACGACCTCGTCCGGATCGTCGAGCGGAAGCGGCAGCTCCCGCTCCATAACCTTCGCCCCGGTCTTCTCGCACAGAAAACGCCAGGTCCGTTCCAGTGCCCCGTACTCGTGGTCGGTCGTCAGGATCTCGTCGCCCGCCTTCAACGGCAGCGACCGCGCCACGATGTTGAGCGCCGTCGTGACGTTCTGCGAGTAGACGATCTCGTCAGGGTCGCAGCTCAGGTAACCGGACAGGGCGGTACGGGCTTCGCGCAACAGCTCCTGGGAACGCCGCCCGATGAACTCGACCGGCTGCCGCTCCAGTTCGAGCTGCCATGACTGGTATCGCTCGAAGACCGGTCGCGGGCAGGCGCCGAACGAGCCGTGATTCAGGAACGTGACGTCAGGCCGGATCAGGAACTGTTCGCGGAGCGCCAGATGCCGCGCCTCCGCCGCGTCGTCGTAGATGCCGCCCGTCGACGTCGATCCGCTCGCGTCCGTCATCGTGGCACGCCCCCTCGCCTTTCCGGTTTCGCGATCAGTGTAGCGTGCAATGACCCCCTCCCTGCCCTCCCCCTCGCAGTTACCGCGGCCCACCTGTACGCCCTCCTAACGTGCGAAGACCCCCTTCCAACCCTCCCCTGCGAGGGGGAGGGCAGGGAGGGGGTCTTTTGCGTCTACGTGGCCGATTAGTACCGGGAGCCGGCCGGCGCCACGTCGGCGTGTTTCCACGCCTCAGCGAACTGCTGCTGCGCGGCCTGCGCCTCTCCGGCCTTCCCCTGCAACTCCAGGCTCTTTGCCAGCCCCAACAGCGACCAGCCATTGTTCGGGTACTGGCTCAGATCGTCACGGTAGACGGCCTCGGCCTCGGCCGCCCGGCCGGCCTCCAGCAGCACCGCGCCGAGGTTGTGCCGCACCGGGTAGAACCAAGCCGGCGGCTCGATGTAGGCGAGCCCATCCTGGATCTGGACCGCTGCCACGAAACGCTCGACAGCGCCAGGCGTGTTGCCGCGCGCGGCCTCGATCTCGCCCTCCAGGACGAGCGTTGCGATCTCGAGCAGTGTGGACGCCTTCGGGAACGACGCCAGCGATTGCTCGCGCATCGCGTCGGTCTGCGAGATTATCGCGACCTGTTCGTGCTCCCGCTCGGCAGCGGCGATATCTCCCTGGCGCAGATAGGCGAGTCCACGCGCCCAGTGCCAGATCCCCGTGGTGTACTGGAGGTCGTCGGCCGGGCGCGGCTCGGCCAGGATCTCAGACCACTCGCCGAAGCGGACCATCGCGAAGAGTGGCATCGGGCGGAAATCCTCCAGCGCCGGCACCTCACGATACGCCGGCTCCGGGATGACCGACACCAGCTTGCGGGCGGCCGTCATCGCCAGCTCGCTCCGGCCCTGCATGTGCGACGCGGCGAACAGGAAGTGAACGTTATGCGGGTAGTACGACATCGAGTAGAAGCCGTGGCTGCCCTGGTCGGCGCCGAAGACGCCACGACGGAAGGTCGCCTCGTCCACCTCGATCGCCGTCTCGTTCACGCGGCCGGCGTCCGGGTACTGCCCGACCCGCCAGTAGACGTGCGAGGGCATGTGCGTCAGATGGCCGGCGCCCGGCACCAGCGTCTCCAACCGCTGCGCGCTCGGCAGCGCCCGGTCCGGCGACTTCGACGCCTCGACGGCGTGAATGTAGTAGTGGTTGGCGCCCGGGTGGTTCGGGTCGCGGGCCAGGACCGCCTCCAGGACTGCGACGATCTCCGGGGTGTACTTCGTGGCCTGTCCGTCAGGCGTCCAGTACTGCCACGGCGAGAGGTCCATCACCGCCTCGCCGAACAGGGTCAGCGCGTCGAGGTCGTCAGGGTACTGCGCTGCCAGGTCTCGCATCGCGTTGGCGTACGCCATGTCCAGCTCGACACGATCAGCGGCCGGGTCGGCGGAGTACCGCGTGGCGAGCGCCTTGATGTACGCCTGCTCGGCAGGAGTGGCAGCCGGCGCAAGCTCCTGCGCCTTCTCCAACGCCGCCAGTGCCTCGGGCACCGCGGAGTCGTCCATTGGCGCGTTGATGTTCGGACCGAGCGCCAGCGCGATCCCCCAGTAGCACATCGCGCAGGACGAATCGACCCGAATCGCGTCGCGGAACAAGCGGATCGCCTCGGCGTGGTTGAAGCCGTAGGTCAGGATCAGACCTTCGTCGAAGTACCGCTGCGCCAGCTCCGAGCTGGTTGTGATCTGGTGATGATGGCTCCCGAGGTTGCCGAACAGCGGCGCCAGCTCGCCGGCCGCCGTGGACTCGGCTCGAATGGTCGCGGAGCGCAGCTCGCGCATGCTGAGGGTTGCGGCATGGGTATGGCCGTCCACTTGCGTGGGGCCGGCCGCCAGTTGTTGGAATCGCTGGCCGTTCGCACCGCTGCGCCACTCGAGAGCGCGAGCGGTAAGCGGCGTGATGCCGATAGTCACGGCGACCACAAAGATGAGCATGGCGCTGGGGACGAGAGTGCGAAGCATCGACGACTACTCCCTTCGATCTGATGGATCGCTGTTGCCAGTCTCTCACCGACCGCCGAAGCGTTCCTCGTGGGTTTCCACGGAGATGAACCGGATCTCGGTACGGAGCTACGGATGAATCGGTGGCCCGTCCACCGGGCGCTCTGATACAGTCACTCAGCCCGCGAGGGTCCCGCCTTCACCAGTTCACGACACCCGATCGGGCCGTTCGCCACGAACTTCACGATGAGCCTCGCCGAGCCGCGCAGCGTTACGACTGAATCCGCCACGCTCGTGCGAGCGCCGGGCAGCACGGACGCCGTCATTCGCGACGATGCGGGCACCGCCACCCAGCCGTTCGCGCTGTCGACTCGCTGGACGATCGCGCTGCTCGGGGCGCTCGCCCTGGCCGCGCTCCTGATCCAGGGCGGCGTGTTCGTCCACAAGACCTGGCTCTGGACCGGCGACACGATCTACCACCGCGCCGTCATGGCCGGAGTCCAGGCCGGGGAGATCCTGCCTGGCGGCCCGTACGACGGCCTGCCGGCCTTCTACTCGCCGCTCTTTCACTACATGGCGGCCGCCATTAGCTCGCTGGCCCAGATCGAGCTGACCGAGGCGATCCGGGTGATCTCGATCGTCTTTGCGCCGCTGACGCCGCTCGCCGCCTACTGGCTGGCCCGGGTCCTCGGACTGGACCGGGCGTCCGCGCTGGTCGGGGCGTTCTTCTCGACGTTCGCGGGCGCCATCAAGACGACCGAGGACCGAGTCTGGGTCGACGCCCTGTTCGTCGGGCAGCACAACTTCTTCCCGGTCTTCCCGCGCGACATCGCCTTTCTGCTGCTGCCCATCGGTCTGGGTGGTGTCTATCGCGGCATCGTGGACGGCTGGCGGCCCGGCGGCATCGTGGCCGGCCTGGCGTTCGGGCTGATGATCCTGGCCCACACCCAGACGGCCGTATTCGCCGCGCCGCTGATCGCGATCTATCTCGGTTTCGTGCTCCTGTTGCGCCGTGACCTCTTGCCCAGGATCATCCGGGTCAGCCTCGTGGCGGGCGCGGTCGCGCTCGGGGTCTCGGCGTTCTGGTGGGTCTGGCAGATCGTGATGATCCTCCAGAGCCGCTCGTTCGGCGTTGCCATGCCGGCGTATCGCGTGCCGGTCAAGCTTGCGCTGGAGGAGTTCCCGGCCGAGTTCGGCGTGTTTCTGGTGCTGGCGCCGATCGGCCTGTTCCTGACCGGCAAGCGGCTGTTCCGAGAGCGGTCGCTTGCGGCGCTGCTGCTGCTCGTCTGGTTCCTGGTGCCGGTGCTGCTCGCGATCTTCCGCCCGACCGGCTTCCCGGGCGGCGACACGTTCTTTCCCCGCCGACTCTGGCAGTTCGCCTCGCAGCCGCTGATGCTGATGGCCGGCCTCGGACTGGTCGTCGGCCTGCTCAGGCCGCTCCGGCCGCGCTGGTCGCTCGTCTTCGTGACGCTGGTCGCCGTCTGCCTGGTCGCGTCGGTGCCCGGCTCGCTCGGCACCCGCGACCGAGTCGCCGAGTTCTGGAACGAGCCGGAGTTCGGCGATCAGACCTGGGAGCTGGACGGCAACTTCGCGCTTGGACCGTATCTCGCCGCCGCCGGCCGCCGCGACGGCCTGAGCACGGTCCTGGCGCCAACGCCCGAGGCTACCCTGGTCTGGTACTACACCGGCCAGAAGGTTGTGTACCTCCACCCCACCGCCGCCATAAAGCTCGCGTACGACGTCCAGCGCATGACCGGATTCGGGGAGGAGGAGCGCGAGGTCGACATGGTCAAAGCGTACCGCGGCGACCCGTCCGTGCTCGCGTCGACCGTCGAGAAGTACGGTGTCCGTTACGTCGTGCTGAAGCGCCTCGGCGAACGCCTGGCCGGCGTCGATCTGCCCGCCGCCGGGCGTACCCCGACCGGCGACGCCCCAGGGGCCGGCAAGGTCACCGAAACGAACCACTACGAGTATCTCGACGTCGACCCGAACGACACCGAGACGTTCGAGATCTGGAGTCCGACCGACCGAACCGCCACCCTCGTGCTCCGGGCGAAGCGACGGAACCGCGCACAGGCCACGCTGGGAACGCTGCTCGTCAACGGGACGCCGTCGAGGATCGCCGACAGCGAGCTCCCGCGCGACACCTGGGCCGACGTCCGCCGCGACGTCCCACTCAAGGCCGGCCGCAACGAGGTCAAGCTCGAAAGCGCCGCCGAGCTCCAGCTCATTCGCGTGGGCGCCTACTCGCTCACCACCGCCGACCTGCCAGCGTCCTGGCGCCTGGCATACGAGGACGGCTGGTACGTCGTCTTCGACACGCGCGGTACGGGCACGACGGCCAGCACTGCCGACGGACCGCTCGCGGCGGCTGGCGACGATTCCGCTGACAGTGCTGAGTCGCCCTGATGGTCGCCGTCCCCAGCGCCGGGCGGCTGCCGTCGGCGCTGGCGAGTCGCCTGCCGCGCTGGCTCACCGCCGACCTCGGCCGCACCATCGACCTGGCGGTTGTCGTACTGGTGGTCGCCTACACCCTCGTGCTGATGCCGGGACTCACCCGCTGGCCGCCCCTGATCAACGACGAGGGCCGCGAAGCGAACCTGTTCTGGGTCGCCTCCGGCGCGGACCCCGCCGCCGAGCGGATGAACGCCTATCGAGGCTTCTCGACCTGGGGTAACGGCGGCCTTCAGGGAGCCACGGCAGCCGCGATCTTCCGGCTGGCCGGGGTGGGCGTGTTCCAGGCTCGCCTGACATCGTTGATCTGGGGCGCTGCGCTGCTGCTGGTCGTGTACTGGCTCGGGCGCCGCTACTGGGGCCGCCCGGTCGGCCTGGCAGCGGCCGTGATGCTGGCGGTCTCCAACCCGTTCCTCGTCGCGACGCACACGCTCCGTCCAGACGTGCAGGTTGTCGTGATGGTGCTCGGGGCGCTGCTGCTCGCCGAGCGCAGCGCCGATCCGGGCAGGCGTCATGCGCTCATGCTGGCGTTCAGTGCCGGCCTGCTGCTCGGCCTGGTCGTGGACACCCATCCGAACGGCGCGGCGTTCTTCCCGCTGGTCGGCCTGGTCTATCCGCTCCGACTCGGCTGGCGAACCTTTCTCCGCCGCCGCGCGACCTGGTTGTTCGTCCACGGGATGGTGGCGGCGGCCCTCTACTACCTCTCAGTCAGGTTCCTGCCCGACCCCGCTGGCTTCCTGGCCGGCCTGGGCTACTGGGTCGGCGTCGACAAGGCACCGCCGGCCGTTCGAGCCGCCGGCGGCATCGGTGCGAAGCTCGGCGCGATGCTCCTGAACGAGGTCTCCCGCTACCAGGACTACTTTGGCGAGGAGCCGTTGGAGCTGCTCGTCGTCCTGCTTGGGCTCGTCGGCGGGCTCTGGATGGCGATTCGCGGCTCCCACCCCGCGCGCCTGTTCTGCCTCGGCCTGCTGTTCGCCGCCGCGTTCTTCGTGGTCGCCGTCAGCACGAAGTCGAAGTACTACATGCTGCTTACCTACCCGCTCTACCTGCTGCTCCTGGCACGGGTCTTGGAGCGGGTCGCCACATGGGCTGCGAATACGCTGACCGCTCACGTACAGGGCACGATGAATCGCGGCCCTACAGGCTCAGTCGTGGTAGGGGCGCGATTCATCGCGCCCGCGTCCATCGCTCCACAAGACGCAGTGCCCCGCCTCAACAGTTCGCTGACGGCGGCCATCCTCGGCGTCCTGGTCCTGGTCGTCACGATCTGGCCGCTCAAGCTCGAAGACCGCGCCTGGGAGAACTTCATTCGCGCCCGCCGCTACCGTGAGGGCCAGGAGTACCTGCAGCTCACCGATCGCCTCAAGGAGATCGCCGGCCCAGATGCCCGAATTCTGGCGCCGCCCGTCTACTGGATCGGCATGCACGACCATCCGTTCTCGGACATCTACGTCTACGAGCGCGTCGAGCGGCAGTACGGCATGTCGCCAGCGCAGTATCTCGACGAGATCCGGCCAGACCTCGTCATCACGGACGCGAAGATCGCCACTGAACGCCGCGTCGAGCGGCTGCTCTACGACGAGCTCGACTCACGCGCGAAATACGAGCTGATCGTTCGCCACAAGAACTTCGGCGACGTCGCCGTCTACCGGCTCACCTGGCCCGAGAGACCGCGTTGACCAGACGCTGAGGAGTCCGAGGGCGCCTGTTCCGCCGAGACGAGCCGGAAGCCGCGGCTGACCAGGAGTCGTGGCTGGTGAAGACGCTGGCAACGGCCGACGCGCACGCCAGGAGCGAGCACCAGCTAGTGCCGCGCGCCACGAGAGATGCGGATTTGAGACGCGATGCTCCTGACGTACGGACCACGCCGTCGCCAGCCCGGCGATCAGCAGCAACACGCCGACCCGGCCGGTCAGCAGGACCGTCAGGCCGTCGGGGACGCCGGGAATCGGATCGGTCCAGGTCGTCTGCCGCAACGGCCCGGCCGTGAGCACCAGGAACACCGCCCAGACGATCGCCGACGGCCGCCACCGGAGCCGCTGCGCCGCATCCGGCGAGGAGAGCGCCAGCCGCATCGTCACCAGGATGACCGGCCAGAGGGCGATCAGGTGGTTCGACTCGGCGATCGGGCCGTAGGCGAACATCAGCGTGAACAGCAGGCCCGTTTCTACGTAACCGAGCACGACGTCGCTCTGGCGGCGCAGCGGCCCTGGAGGCACAGCCAGCACCCAGACGATCGGCGCTACGAGGCCGAACAGCACCATCAAGGAGAAGAACAGCGCCGGGCTCTCGACCCAGGCGACCGCGAACGGCGTCGGCGTGAACAGGCGCGCCAGCGTGCCGTAGATCGCGTGGTTGAACGGGTGCCCGATCAGCGGCGGCACCCCCCTGCGTGCGCGAGGCCTCGATCCACCCCTCGATCACCGCCGTGCCCTGGCCGAGCGTCGGCAGGAACAACAGCACGAGCAGCGCCGCGCCCGTGAACCCGGCGACGAAGAACGCCCGCCAGCGGCAGCGCCACGCCAGATAGATCAAGATCACCGCCAGGAACGACTTGACGCTCGGCGCCAGCGCCAGCAGGATCCCGCCAGCCACCGGCCGGCCGCGCGAGACCAGGGCCAGGCCCACGGTCACCAGCACCATCAGCACGAAATCGACCTGACCGTGGTACAGGGTGTCCCAGGTGATGAACGGCAGGAACGCCGCTCCGACGACCAGGATCACCCAGTGCCAGGCGACCGGATGGGCGCCAGCGCGCAACACCAGCGCCAGGCAGGCCGCGAAGCCCACCATCTCGGCCAGCACCCACACCAGGTACGGAAGTCGCGCCGGCAGCGCGGCCCCGAGCGGAAACAGCAGCCACGCCAGCAGCGGCGGGTAGACGTAGCCGCCGGCTACGTTCTCGGCGTGCATCTCGACGGCGGCCGTATACGGGTTCTCACCGCGCAGCAGCGAAGCTCCGGCCAGGATGTAGTAGTCGAAGTCGATCGTGAAGTTCGGCTCGTACGGGACGAGCCGAATCACCAGCCGCATCGCCAGCCCGAGTCCGACGAGCAGAAGGAGCAACCCGAGGCCGGCAGCTGCGTGTGCCACCAGCACCGAATCCAGACCTCGAGTCACCTTCATCCCTCAGCCCCCTGTCGCCTCTCGAAGTACAACGCAGCGAAGGGGCCTCCAGAGATGGTTACCGTCGCCGTCACCCTTCCTCGACGCGCTCGACCTTGACCCGGGTACCGGACCGGAAGACGTCGAACTCCTTCGGGTCGCCGTCCAGCGTGCCGTACACAGTCACCGGATTGGCCGGACGGATCTCATCGCCACGGCTCATCGGCGTCGGCCCCCAGAAAAGGCAGAACGCGTTGCCGGGCTCCCAGTAGGCCAGGTCGCCAGCCGCGACCGTCGCCTGGCCCTTTTCAGTCCCGGTCTGGACGGGAATCGAGAAGTAGATCTCGTCGCCCCAGCGGTTGCCCGAGACGTCGAACGGCAGCGCGTCCCAGACGAGCTGCGCGGTCCGGGTTTCGTTGAGCGTAGCCGTCTGCGAGACGGCGCCTGACGTGATGCGGATCTTGCGCACGAAGTCGTCTCCTTGAAGGTCGAGCGTGTCCTGACTACGACGTGGCGGCGAGCCGAGCCGCCACGCGCTGCATCATCGCCTGTGATAGCGAGTAGATGTGATGGTCGACGCCCCAGCGGTCGCCGGGGAAGCAGTGCACGATGTACTGATCGCGGCAGGGGAAGACACGATGCGCGTATCCGCCACTGCCGTTCTGCTGAAAGTGTCGGTCTAGCGCGTCAAAGTTGGCCCGTGCCCGGTCCAGCCAGAACCGGTCGCCGTCGATCGCGTACAGGTCGACGTACGCATCGGAGATCCAGACCCCGTACGAAGCGTACAGGTCAGGAACGTCGGCTTCCAGGGTGTAGCCGCCCAGCTCATGCTGCCAGAAATACCTATCGATCGCCAGGCCAAGCTGTCGCGCACGGGCCAGGTAGGTCGGGTTTTCCGGCTCCAGGCGGTGGAGGGTCAGCAGCGCCTGAATCACGATCGCCTGGTCGTACCCGAAGTACCGCTGCGTCACGACGGTCCTGGACGGGTCAGTGCGCGACCGCCGAACGCTGTACGCGTACATCGTGTGAGCGTCGCTCCAGAGCGCCCGGTCGAGCCAGGCGAGCGATTCCAGTGCGTGTTGGCGATACACCGGATCCCCGGTTTCGGCGTACAGCTCCGCCATGACGTGCGCCAGCAGCGCCGTCGACTGGGCCGGCTTCCCCTCGCCCAGACCGTCTCGCTGATTGGTCCACCAGAGGCCGCCGCCGAATTCGCCGTCCCAGAGCCCCGCGACGATAGGGTAGCGGGCCGCGCGGTCGGCGGCCGCCAGCGCCCGCACCCGAACGGCCGGATCCCGGGTCACCCGCGCCACGTCGAGGAACGCCAGCCCGATAACGGCGTTGTCGTCGGCGTAGACGTCCTGGAGCGTCGGATTGTAGCCGTCAAGGTCGGCCCGCGGCGCGTAGCCGGTGTGCGCCGGGCTCCAGAGCCCTTCCATCCAGGTGAACGTCTTCTCGACGTTACAGCGGAAGCGGTCCTCGCCCAGGGCGACCATCGCGGCGTCAGCCCGGACTTGAAGCGCGACGTACCAGTGGTCCGCGATCCCGGTGTTGACCAGATCTCGCCGATACGAAATGTACGGGGCTGTTTCGCAGTTCGGCGCGCCGGCTGCGTACGCCATGTACCACCAGGTGTACCCGTGCGTGCGCAACGCCAGCTCGTGGTAGTGGACCCGGCTGTCCTCCGCACGGGACGTGAACCAGGGAGCGGCGGCGAACGCAAGCAGCGCCAGACCCGCCACGAGGAAACTGATGCCGAGCCAGCGTCCACGCGCCATCGCGGCGTACT
>Ga0209382_10000430_pt1 | contig 69373 bp, 70 predicted proteins | sample SoiMetdeltSBSDD5_FD_187599 | JGI IMG/M metagenome (GOLD analysis project Ga0209382, IMG submission 187599) | Bulk soil microbial communities from a Populus tree surrounding site in Tennessee, USA - Soil MetaG P. deltoides SBSDD5 (SPAdes) (version 2) | ecosystem: Environmental > Terrestrial >...
GTCACCCCGGCCCAGGCCGCGTGTGCGCCCAGCTCGGCTCGGGCGATGTGCGCCTGCGCCTCACAGAGGACCTCGGTGCCGACCGGTACCAGCGACCGCACGGCGAGCAGGTTGGCCAGCGAGCCGCTGACGCAGAACAGTGCCGCCTCGTGCCCGAACGTCGCAGCGACCTGATCCTCGAGCGCACGGATCGTCGGGTCCTCGCCATAGACGTCGTCGCCGACCTCGGCGTCGGCCATCGCCGCCCGCATCGTGCCGGTCGGCCGCGTCACGGTGTCGCTGCGCAAATCGATCACGATCGCAGCGTACGCAGCCGATTAGGCTGCCCGACGTGGAGGGCACGCTGCTGGTCGCGGGAGCGTCGTCCGACGCCGGGAAGAGTGTCGTCACCACCGGCATCTGTCGCTGGCTGCATCGCCGTGGCGTCAAGGTCACGCCGTACAAGGCGCAGAACATGTCGAACAACTCGATGGTGGCCGCCGACGGCGTCGAGATCGGGCGGGCCCAGTGGATCCAGGCGATCGCCGCCGGCGCCACTCCCGAGGCGGCGATGAATCCCGTACTCCTCAAGCTCGGCGGGGACCGGCGCAGCCACCTCGTGGTGATGGGCCAGCCCGCGGGCGAATTGGACGCCACGGCGTTCGGGGACGGACCCGGACGGCTGGCCGACGTCGCGTACGCCGCCTTCGACGACCTCCGCGAACGCTACGACGCCGTGATCTGCGAGGGCGCCGGCAGCCCGGCCGAGATCAACCTGCGGCGCTTCGACTACGTCAACCTGGGCCTGGCCCGGCACGGCCGGATCCCGACCGTCGTCGTAGGCGACATCGATCGGGGCGGTGTGTTCGCGTCGCTGTTCGGCACCGTGGCGCTGCTCGACGCGGCCGACCAGGCGCTGGTCGCTGGCTTTGTGATCAACAAGTTCCGCGGAGACCGGACACTGCTGCGGCCAGGGCTCGACCAGCTGCGCGACCTGACCGGCCGCCCGACACTCGGCGTGCTGGCGTGGGAGCCCGGGCTCTGGCTCGACTCCGAGGACGCGCTCGACCTCGACGGGCGAAGGGCCGTCCGCGCCGAAAGCGCAGTGCTTCGGGTCGCCGTCGTCCGCCTGCCGCGCATCAGCAACTTCACTGACCTGGACCCACTCGGCGTCGAGCCGGACGTCGAGGTGCGCTTCATGACCTCGAGTGCCGATGTCCGGGCCGCCGACCTGGTGATCGTCCCCGGAAGCCGTTCGACGGTCGCGGACCTCGCGTGGCTGCGCCAACACGGGTTCGCCGACGCGTTGGCGGCACGGGCCCGCGAGGGCCGCCCCATCCTCGGGATCTGCGGCGGCTTCCAGATGCTGGGGACGACGATCGCGGACCCGGACCGCATCGAGTCCGACACGGCGACCGTACGCGGGTTGGGACTGCTGCCGGTCACCACGCGCTTCGACGCCGGCAAGACGCTGCGGCGGCCGCGCGGATCGTGGCGAGGCGCGAGTGTGGACGGCTACGAGATCCACCACGGCCGCGTCACGGTCGACGACGGCGAGGACTTCCCGGGTGGCTGTCGGGTCGGCCCGGTCTCAGGGACCTTGTGGCACGGGAGCTTCGAATCCGACGAGTTTCGCCGGGCCTTTCTGGCGGACGTCGCCGACGCCGCCGGCGTCCCCGGGTTCATCGTCGACCCGCGTACGTCCTTCGCCGCTGCTCGGGAGCATCGGATCGACCGGCTCGCCGACCTGATCGACGCGCATCTCGACACCACGGCACTGCTGTCGCTGATCGAGCACGGCGCGCCGGCCGACCTGCCGTTCGTGCCGCCGGGCGCACCACCAGAGTGATTCGAGGATCCGCGGGACGGCTACTACTCGGGTGGGGCGAGATGGCCGTCGAGTCCGGTCATGAGGGATTCGGGGGCGGCCTTGAAGTAGACGGAGAGAGCGGCGACCTCGGAGGCGGTCCAGCCACCGTTGGAGAGGCGGCGTTCGAACGTCGACTGCGCCATCTTGATGGCCTCGGCGACCTTGGCGTGCTTGATGCTCCTACCGGCGGCGAGGGCGCGAACGGCCGCGCTGATCATTCCGTCCGTGGCTTCGGGTGAGAGTTCAGACTTGCGGGCCATGCCTCGGATCGTACAACGAAACCACCGGGTGACTGGCCTCACAGACCAGATACGAGAGAATTCCCTCATATTGAAGGTAGAGTCCTCGTTCATACGGCCGTCGCCACGATCGCCACCCCCTCCCCCGAATGACCGATACCGGCAGGTCCTTGCGCCTGCTGGGCAGACCAGCTGAGCCATGACCTTCACGACAGATTGCCTCCGTAGCACCGCGCGCCGCCGACCGACCAAGCAGGACGGCGCATGAGCGGCGAACGGTCGGCGATGCGGGAGCCGGAGTGGGCGCGCTGCCTGCGGGGTCAGCCGTACGGCGGGTGGCCGATCGCATTGGTCAACGCCGACGGCAGGCCGTGCGGATGCGTGCTGTACCCGTCGGGGAATGCGGCGATCGACCTGCGGGCGCTCGCGGAGCACTCCCGGGCCGGGAACTGTGCCGGCGAGGCCGAGACGGTGTGGGAGAGCTCAGCGGCGAGCTAGGCCGGCCACCGAATTAGTTGCCGTACTGCTTGGTCTCCGGCCGCTCGAGCATCAGGCCGTGCGCGACCTGCTCAGCGACCGGACGATGCCGTACCCCGGCCGGGACGACGAACAGCTCGCCGGCGCGAAGGACGACCGGGTCGCGCCCGTCCAGCTCGATCCGGAAGCTGCCGTCCCAGCAGAGGAACAGCTCGTCCTCGTCATGGTGATGCCAGGGGAACTCGCCCTCGAAGCGGGCGATGCGGACGACCGCATCGTTGGCGGTCACAAGGTCCTGCGGCTGCCACGGTTCGCTGATGGACCGGATGACGTCCCCGATCGACACCGGGCCGGACGCCGTCGTTTCGCTCGTCATGGCTCCATCGTTCGTCGGCCCGGCCGGATCTCCAACCCGGCCCTGGCTACGGCGGTTAGCCGTCCACGATGGCGTCCACCTCGATCTCGATCAGCCAGTCGGGGTCGATGAAGCCGCTCAGCTCGACGAACGTCGACGCCGGCCGGACGTTCGCGAAGCGCTCGCCGTGGGCTCGGGCGGCGTCGACCCACCGGCTCATGTCGGTGACCATGAGGCGGGTCCGGACGACGTCGTCGATCGACGCGCCGACCTCGGCCAGCGCCCGCTCTGCGATGTCGAGACACCGGACCGTCTGGACGTACAGATCGCCAACTCCGACTGTCGATCCGTCGGCGCCGATCGCCGCCGTGGCCGAGACGGCGACGTAGTCACCGACCCGGAGGGCTCGCGAGAAACCGATCCGCGACTCGAATGGAGATCCTGAACTCGCGGTCTGCCGTGCTGCGCCCATGGCCGCCATGGTCTCAGAACAGTCGCCTCGCGGGCGCCCTCACCACACGAGCGCTCCCCCGCCGCCGACGATCGGGAGCGTCACCGAGCTCTGGCCGGGAGACACCGTCAGCTCGGTGCCGCCCAGGGGGAGCAAGGTGTACTCCTGGTCGGACGAGAAGATCACGACGCCGATCCGGTGTCCCGCGGAGAAGATGTAGTCCTTCGGCTCGAAACTCCAGTCGTAGCTGTACATCCGGCCCTGCGCGACCGGCAGCGTGTGGTCCCAACCGGTCCGGTTCTGTGGATCCATCCAGGCGCGCGTCACGACGAACGGCGCCGTGCTCGACCCGGCCGCGCCGTAGTCGACCAGGTACGCGGTCAGATTCGCGTCGTTACGGTTCTCGATCGCCATCCGCAGCCGTACCGACGGCCGGCCCGACAGCCGGACGCTCTGCGCCAGCTCCGGCGAGGCATAGACCAACCGGTTCGGGCTGGCAGTGTCCGGGCTCGCGACCAGCTGGGCAGGACCGATCGTCCGACCCTCATCAACGAAGCCCTGCTGCGGTGCCGGCTCGGCATCTCCCGTGATCAGTCCGCCGGGTGAATTCGGGTCGGCGGCGGTGAACCGTAGCCGGACCGGCTCAGCATCTGGCGCGGGCCAGTCGCTGTACGTCGTGTAGTTGCGGTCCTCGCGCTGCACGATCGCCCGCGGCTCACCCAGGATGCCGTTGTCGATGCCCATGAGCTCATGGTCGAACCACCGGTTCTCGGTCTGGCGATAGGTCCACGACTGGCCGCTCGGCAGCGTGTACGTCGCATTGTTGCCCGGACCGCCATGGCCACCCTGGTGCAGCCAGATCTTGCGGGTCACACCCAGGGCGGCGAGCTTGTCCCACCAGGCCGCGAAGTTGTTGGTCATGACGTTCCAGTCGTTCAGACCGTGAACGACGAACACGCTCGCGCGTACCCGGTTCGCATCCGGCAGGTAGTCGCGCTGCCGCCAGAACGGCGAGTAGTCGCCGGTGTTGCGGTCCTGCTTCTCGGTGAGCTCGGCGATCTCGTCCTCGCAAGGACCGGTCGCGCGTGCCTCGCCGGCGGTGAACTGGGCCAGGATGTCGAGGTCCTCGCCCTGGAAGGTTCCCGGCGCGCGGACCAGGCCGTTGGCCCGGTAGTACTCGTACCAGTTGCTGATCGCCGAGACCGGGATGATCGTCTTCAACCCCTCGACACCCGTTGTCGCGACCTGGTTGGGCAGGGTGCCGTTGTAGGACACGCCCGTCATGCCGACGTCGCCGTTCGTCCAGTCCGCCGTCACCGGGTCGCCGTTGGCGTCGAAGCCGGACGCCCGACCGTTCAGCCAGTCGATGACCGCCTTCGTGCCGAGCGTCTCGGCCTGGTCGCCGCTGGTCGGGCAGCCGTCGGAGTCCGCCGTGCCGACGCTCATGCCGAGCACGACCGCGTAGCCGCGCGGCACGTAGTAGTTGTCGAGCGAGCCCGGCAGGTCGGGCACCGGCCGACCCGTCTCACGGGAGTTCGGTGCCGCCAAGGCACCGGGGTGCTCGAGGTCGTTCTGCGGCAGCTCATCGACGAGCACGCTCGGGTACGGGACGTCGCCCCAGACGTCCTTGCGGTACGGGCTGTGCTCGAAAACGACCGGCACGTCGCAGCCGGGTGGCGTATCCCCCGGCCGGGAGATGAGGACGGCCACCCGGTCCGGCAGGTTGTTGTGATCGGTGTCGAGCGAGGTCTCGATCCACACCTCCTGCTCGATGGCCTGGCTGAAGTCGTACTTCGGCTGGGTCATGCCGTTGGCGACGTCGACCGGACACGTCGCCGGTTCGACCGCCGGAGCCGCCCCGGTCGGAGCGGTGTTCGCCGGTCCGGCGGTTGCGGTCAGCCCGAGTCCGGCGACGAGCGGGATCGTGAGTGCAGAGACGATGAAAGGTCGCGGGCGCATAGGCGCCATTCTGGTCCGCCGAGCCAGCGACGGAAACCCCTATGGCCTGTTACTTCCAAGCGATCTGCGGAAGACTACGGCTATGGCCCGCCACCATCGGATTTTCTGGACGCTCGTCTCTGCCCTCGTCGTCACCTCGCTGCTGACCATCGGTCGAACGGCGACGGCGGCGCCACCCGATTCGAGCGCCGCGCCGACAGCACAACAGAAACCGTACGACCTCGACAACGGGGTGACCTCGCCGATCTTCTCGTACGAGAACGCGATCCGGGAGTCCGTCTGGGTGATCGCACCCGACTTCGACCACGACGGCCAGCCCGACCGGGTCGGCGTCGACGTCATCCGTCCCGCCGAACTGGACGGCACACCACTCGACGTGCCCGTGATCATGGACGCCAGCCCCTACTACGCCTGCTGCGGCCGGGGCAACGAGAGCGAGCTCAAGGAGTACGACGCCGACGGCAATCCGGTGAAGTTCCCGCTCTTCTACGACAACTACTTCGTGCCACGCGGCTACGCCTTCGCCGCGGTCGACATGGCCGGCACCAACCGTTCGACCGGCTGCGTCGACGAGGGTGCCGAGTCCGATATCGGCTCGGTCAAGGCCGTGGTCGAGTGGCTCAACGGCCGGGCCGACGCGGTCGACGCCGCCGGTGAACCGGTCGAGGCCGGCTGGACCAACGGCAAGGTCGGCATGATCGGCAAGTCCTACGACGGCACGCTGGCCAACGGCGTCGCGGCGACCGGCGTCCGCGGTCTCGAGACGATCGTGCCGGTGTCGGCGATCAGCTCCTGGTACGACTACACGCGCTACCAGGGCCTGCCGTTCTCCCACGACTACCCGTCCTGGCTATCGTCGTTCGTCGAGCAGGACCGGACCGAGCCGATCGACTGCTCCGCTGCGAACGCCGAGATGGCCGCGACCGACGGCGACGAGACCGGTGCGTACACGCAGTTCTGGTCACGTCGCGACTACCGCGAGCGGCCGGTGCCGGACGCGTCGAAGGTCCGGGCGAGCGTGTTCATCACTCACGGGCTGCAGGACACCAACGTCAAGACGCCCAACTTCTCGAAGTGGTGGGACGAGCTGGAGGACCACGGTGTCGAGCGCAAGATGCTGCTGTCGCGGCTCGGCCATGTCGATCCGTTCGACCACGATCGCGCCGAGTGGGTCGACACCCTGCACCGGTGGTTCGACCACGAGCTGTGGGGGATCCGCAACGGCATCACCCGCGAGCCGCGCGTCTCGGTGGAGGTCGCGCCGAACCAGTGGGTCGAGTCCGACCGGTGGCCGGTCTCCACGCGCGAGACCCAGCTGCGGCCACGAGCCGACGGCGGCCTCGTGGCCGGCGCCCCGCGTTCGGGTGAGTCCGGTTTCATCAACAATCCCCAGCAGTCCGAGTCGGCCGCGGTGGGCGCCGGCGACAACCCGAACCGGCTGCGCTACACGACCCAGCCGCTCGCCGAGGCGACCCGCATCGGCGGGACCGTCCAAGTCTTGCTCGACATCGAGCACACCGCTCCGACCGGTCAGGTCGCCGTGGCGCTGGTCGACTACGGCGACGCCGCGCGCGTGCTCACGACCGGCGATGGTGCTCGTACGCTCGGCACCGAGTCGTGCTGGGGCGAGGCGACCGCGGCCGACGACGCCTGCTACTTCGATGTGACCCGGCGGATCGGCCCGACGCCACTCCAGGTGCTGGCCCGCGGCTGGGCCCGACTCGACGGACCGGGTCGACACCACGTGAGTGTCGACCTCACCGCCAACGACGTCACGGTCGAGACCGGACACCAGCTCGGCCTGATCGTCTACGGTGCGTCGCCGAGCTGGCTGGAGACCGTCGACGCCGCGGCGACGCCGTACACCGTCAACCTCCGCGGCACGTCGATGCGGCTGCCCACCCAGAGCCGGCTGGAGTTCACCGACGCCGCGGCCACCCGGTCGCTGGGATTGCCGGCCGAACTGCCGAGGGGCACCGTGCCGAAGGTTCCGGACCGGCAACTCCCCTGGTAGCTAGCCTGAGCGCACGAGTCACGACAAACCGAAGGAGAAGCTGGTGCGCACCTTGATCGTCACGGCCTTCGTGTCCCTCGACGGCGTCATGGAGGCTCCCGGAGGTGAGCGGGGCTATCGCAACACCGGATGGACCTTCAAGGACATCAAGCGGGTGCCCGAGTCCTATGAGCTCAAGGACCGAGAGCAGAAGGAAGCCGCGGCGATGATGATCGGCCGGGTCAGCTACGAGGCGTTCGCGCCGGTGTGGCCGACGCTCGACTACTTCGCTGAGTACAACGCGATGCCGAAGTACGTCGTGTCGACCACCCTCGAGGAGGTCCAGCCCGGCTGGGGCGAGGTCAGCATCCTCCGGTCGCTGGACGAGGTGGCCGCCTTGAAGGAGACCGAGGGCGGCCCGATCCTCGTCCACGGCAGCGCCACTCTGGGTGCCAACCTCGCCGACGCCGGGCTGGTCGACCGCTATCACCTGATGGTGTTCCCGACCCTGCTCGGCGCCGGCAAGCGGCTGTTCAGCGACACCGACAAGGACAAGACGATGCTCACCATGGTGGAGAGTGAGTCCTACTCCAACGGCATCCAGAAACTCGTCTACGACGTCGTGCACTAGTCCGTCGGACGGGCGGCGACGCTAACGACCGGAGCCGGCATCGCCGCCCGGCGGTCGACCCGCTCGACGCGGAAGCCGTTCGCGTCGAGCCGGGCGGCGACCTGCTCGACGCTGCCCTCGACCTCGACCGCCGTGAATGGCTGGAAGATCACGTGGAGGGTGCCGCCCGGCGCCAGGCAGCCGCGAACGACGGCGAGCTCGCGACCCGGCTGGCCGCGCAGCAGGGGCGGGAAGTGGACGCCGAAAACCTTGTCGAACCTGGCGTCGCCGAAGTCCGCCGCCACGTCCAGCGACCCCTCGATGAAGGTCGCCGTCCCGGACTCGATCTGCGCCGCGTTGCGCTGCCGGGCGGTGGCGATCATCTTCGCCGAGCGGTCGATCGCGGTGATCCTGCCGCCGTCGAGCCGCTCGCACACCAGGGTCACCGCGACGCCATGTCCACAGCCGAGCTCCAGGAGGCGGTCGCGCGGCTGCACGTCGAGCAGGTCGACGGCGTACGCCAACCGGTCAGACACCTTGGGCATGCCGGGTCCCCTCCGTCGCGACGACAGAGGTCAGCCTAGAGACACCAGCCGCGATCGAGAGCCACAGCGCGCCGACGCTGAGGGCACCGAGGAGGTAGAGCACCCGGGTTACGACCCGGTCCGGGCCGTCGGAGCCGATCAGGTCGGACGCGATCTCGACGACGACGCAGCCGAACACGAGGACCTGGCCGCCGGCCGCCACCGTTGTCAGCCGACGCGCCAGGGTGCCGAGCCGCTGTCCGAGGGCGAGCGCGGTCGCCGCTCCGGCCAGCCCGGCGAGTACGGTGCCGGCGACGACGGCGGCACTCGGGCCGAGCGGCGACGTCTCGGGCGCCAGCCACCACTGCGGCCCCAGGACGCCGACGAGGATCGAGGCGACGAGTGCCCATCGTCGCGGAGCCGTGGGAGTCATGACCCTCACGCTCGTCTCGCGCCGGAGTCGAAACGCCCCGCCGACGGGTGAAGCCACTCCCCCTCCGGAGGGAGCCAGGGCATCGCCGGTCCTGAAAAGATGACGCCATGGTCGCGATCGGTGGCGCGCTCAGGCGGACGCTGTTCCGCGCGCGGACCTATCTGCGCCTGGTCTACCTGCTGCTCGGCGCCGCTCTCGTCCTCGCCTTCGGCATCGTCGACCTCGGCGTTCTCGGCACTTTGGCCACGGCCGGCGTCTCTATGCCGGTCCTGGTGCTCCTCGCCGTCCCGATCGTGGTGATCCCGCCCGCCCTGCTCGGCCTGGTGCCCGCGGTGCGCCAGGTCGAGAGCGTGGCCGCCGAGTCGCTGCTCGGCGTCGACTTCCCCGACGGGCCACCGGGTCCGGCCACGACCTGGCCGCAGCGCCGGCGTACGTCCGTCTGGTTCCTGCTCCACTTGCTCACCGGGTTGATCGCCGGCGTCGGGCTCGCGATCGTCGTACCGCTGGCCATCACCGCGCTGGTCCTGCCGTTCACCGACGACAAGGACGGCATCTGGTGGTACGTGCCGGCCGGGATCGGCATGCTGATTGCGACCGTCGCCGTCTGTATCGGGCTCGGCGCGGCCGTCACTGCCCTCGCGCCGCGGCTGCTCGGACCGTCCGTCGACGATCGGTTCGAGGCGCTGGAGCAGCGTGCCGCCCGGCTCAGCGAACGGACCCGTCTCGCCCGCGAGCTCCACGACAGCGTCGGCCACGCCCTGAGCCTCGTCGTGGTGCAGGCCGGAGCCGCCCGCAAGGTACGCGACACCGATCCGGCCTTCGTCGCCGCAGCACTGGATGCGGTGGAGGAGGCGGCTCGAACGGCGCTGACCGACCTCGACCAGGTCCTCGGCCTGCTGCGCGACGAGGAGTCCGCCGACCCGGGTGAGCATCGCCCGGTCGCCGACCTGCGTCAGCTCGACGCGCTGATCGCCGCGACCCGTCGGGCGGGTCTGGCGGTCGAGCCGGAGGTGACCGGCGACCTCGCACGCGTGCCGGCGGTGGTGTCGCGGGAGTCGTACCGGATCGTCCAGGAGGCGCTGACCAACGCCCTGCGCCACGGCACTCCACCGGTGACGATCCGGCTCGACGTCCGGGCCACCGAGTTCGGCATCGAGACGGTCAACGCCGTGGCGTCCGGTCGCCCGTCGCGCCGCGCCGGTCGTGGGCTGCGCGGCATCCAGGAACGCGTCGCCGTTCTCGGCGGCGAACTGTCGGCTGGGGCCGACGACGGTCGATGGCGGCTGCGGATTCGACTGCCGCTGCCGAGGGAGGAGTCACGGTGAGCCCAGTACGGGTCCTGCTCGTCGACGACGAACCGCTGGTTCGCGCCGGGCTGCGCGCCATCATCGACGCCGAGCCCGACCTCGAGGTGGTCGGCGAGGCCGGCGACGGCGCCGAGGCGGTGTCCCAGGTCCGGGCGACCCGGCCCGACGTCGTCTGCATGGACGTCCGGATGCCGCGGGTCGACGGCATCGAGGCGACCCGGCTGCTCGTGGCGCGCTCGGAGTCGCCACGGGTGCTCGTGCTCACGACGTTCGAGAACGACGACTATGTCTACGACGCACTGGCCGCGGGGGCGTATGGCTTCCTGCTGAAGCGGTCCGCTCCCGAACAGGTCACCGCGGCGGTCCGGACGGTGCACACGGGCGAGTCGCTGCTGTTCCCCGATGCGGTGCGCCGGCTGGCGCGGGCGCACCGAGGTCGCGGCGAGGCGGAGCGGCCGGGCCTGCCGATGCTGACCGAGCGCGAGGGCGAGGTGCTGCGGCTGATGGCCCGTGGGCTGTCGAACGCCGAGATCGCGGCCGAGTTGGTGCTCGGTGTTGAGACGATCAAGAGTCACGTCGCGAGCGTGCTGAGCAAGCTCGACGTCCGGGACCGCACCCAGGCGGTGATCCGGGCGTACGAGTCGGGGTTCGTCCCGCTGCGGTGAACCCACCGCGATTGCGGGATGGTGGCGGATTCGGGCGGCCCGGGGACGACCGGCATCCCGCAATTCGCCGGACGCGCGGGCTCAGTCGGCGAGCCGGATCCGGACCCGGCGGAAGCCCTTGCCCTTGTTCTCGACCTTGGCGACCTCCATCCGGCCGATCTGGCGGGTCGACGCGACGTGCGTACCCGCGTCGGCCTGCGTGTCGAGCCCGACGATGTCGACGATGCGGACGACCTCGACCTCCGGCGGCACCAGGTTGGTCGCGGTCCGGATGATGTTCGGGATCTCGAACGCCTCGTCGCGCTTCATCATCGACACCTGGATGGCGCGATCGGCGCCGACCTCGGTGTTGATCGCCGCCTCGACATGGGCCTTGAAACCCTCTGGGACGGTCGGCAGGTTGAAGTCCATGCGCGCCGTTCCGGGCTCCATGTTGCCGCCGGTGACGAGGCAGCCGTAGTCGCGGAACACCACGCCGGCCAGCACGTGCAGACCCGAGTGGGTACGCATCAGCATCGAGCGCCGCGCGTCCTCGACGGCACCGCGTACTGCCGTCCCGACCGGCGGCAGCGGATCGTCCTCGTGTGGGATCAGGTAGAGGTCGTCGCCCTTGCGTACGCCGGCGATCCGGGTCTCGACGCCGCCCCACAGGAGCGTGCCGTGATCGGGCGGCTGGCCACCGCCGCCGGGGTAGAACGCCGACCGGTCGAGCACGATCCCCTGCTCGGGGTCGACGTCGAGGACGGTGGCATCCCACTCGCGCAGCGTCTGGTCAGCCATCTCGAGCCGGTGGGTGCGGCCATGCAGGTCAGGCTCCATGGCCTCAGCGTACGACCCGACCCCTTGCGCCGAGATTGCACATCTGTCCCACCTCCTCGCCTCGAGATTGCGCGAAATCCCGCATGCAGGTGGGACAGATGTGCAATCTCGGCGCGATGAAGCGGGTTAGCGCTCGCTCAGCATGCCCGCGACGAGGAAGGCCAGCTCCAGCGCCTGGGCCCGGTTGAGTCGTGGGTCGCAGACCGACTCGTAGCGGCTCACCAGGTCGTCCGGCGACAGCTGCGATCCGCCGCCGACGCATTCGGTGACGTCGTCGCCGGTGAGCTCGATGTGCAGGCCGCCCGGCCAGGTGCCGAGTGTCCGATGCACCTCGAAGAAACCGCGGGCCTCGTCGATGACGTCGTCGAAGTTGCGGGTCTTGTAGCCGTTGGCCTCGTAGGTGTTGCCGTGCATCGGGTCGCTGACCCAGCTGACCTGAATGCCGGCGGCGGTGACCTTCTCGACCAGCTCCGGCAGCACGTCACGCACCTTGTTCGCGCCAAGCCGGGTGATGAACGTCAGCCGCCCCGGCTCCCGGTCCGGGTCGAGTCGCTCGGCGAGGGCGATCGCGTCGTCCGGCGTGGTCGTCGGGCCGAGCTTCACGCCGATCGGGTTGCGCACCCGGGACAGCAGGTCGACGTGGGCGCCGTCGAGCTGCCGGGTCCGTTCGCCGATCCAGATGAAGTGGCCGGAGACGTCGTACGGCATGCCGGTGCGCGAGTCGATCCGGGTCAGAGCGTGCTCGTACTCGAGGATCAGGCCTTCGTGCGAGGCGAAGAAGTCGACAGTGGTGAACTCCTCCGGCTCGATCCCACACGCGTCCATGAAGGCCAGGGCGCGGTCGATCTCGGCGGCAACCGCTTCGTAGCGCTTGCCGACCGGGCTGGTCCGGACGAAGTCGGTGTTCCAGGCGTGCACCTGGCGCAGGTCGGCGTAGCCGCCGGTGATGAAGGCGCGGGTGAGGTTGAGGGTCGCCGCCGACGCGTTGAAGACCTCGACGAGGCGACGCGGGTCATGGACCCGGGCCTCGGCGGTGAAGTCGAAGCCGTTGACGGCGTCGCCGCGGTAGGCCGGCAGCGTCACGCCGTCGCGCGTCTCGGTGCCGGAGCTGCGGGGCTTGGCGTACTGACCGGCGAGTCGGCCGACCTTGACGACCGGGACGCTCGCGGCGTACGTCAGCACGACCGCCATCGACAGGATCACCTGCAGCTTGTTGCGGACGTTCTCCGCACTCACACCGGCGAACGTCTCGGCGCAGTCGCCGCCCTGGAGGAGGAACGCCTCGCCGCGCGCGACCCGGGCCAGCTTGTCGCGGAGGACGTCGCACTCCCCTGCGAAGACCAGCGGCGGCAGCCGACGCAGCCGCTCGACGACGGCGTCTCGCTCGGCGTCGTCGGGCCAGTCCGGCTGCTGGGCAGATGGCAGCGCACGCAGGTCGGCAAGATCGGGGATCGGCGTCACCTGTCAAGAGTACGGGGACCCCGCGGACGCCGACCGCCATGTCCACCCCTCGTACGACGGGGCGATCCGAGGCGACGACGACCGGGAACGGCGCCGACCGATCCGGCGTCGTATCGCCGACGAGCGACCGCGCTCGGATCGGAGTCATGCCATGCCGTCGACGGTAACCCTCAACACTCGCACGCTCACCGTGGTGGGACTGGTCCTCATGGCGGTGATCACGACGTACTCGATCGCGTCCGCCCGCGCCGACTCAGCCACCGATTCGGGCGGCCAGCCCGCCGCCGCCACCCGCGCCGCACCGGATGCCGCAGAGCCGAGCCTCGTGATGACCGGCACCGGCGAGGCCGTCGGCGTCCCTGACCAACTCAGCTTCGCGCTCGCGGTCAAGGCCGACGGCGACAGCGTCTCGGAAGCCCTCGGCCGCGCAAACGCGATCTCCCGGCGGGTCCTGTCCACGCTTCGCGACGAGGGCGTCCGCGCCGAGGACATCCAGACGACGGGTCTGTCGATCGATCCGCGGTACGCCTACCCCGACTACGGGCCGCCCGTCCTCCTCGGCTACGCGGTCACCCAGCGCGCGTCCGTCCTCGTCCGGTCGCTCGCCGACGCCGGCGACGCCCTGAGCTCGGCCGTCGAGGCCGGCGGCGACGCGGTCCGGCTCGGTCAGCTCCAGCTCCGCATCGGCGACAAGGACGCCCTGCTCCGGCAGGCTCGCCAGGCGGCCGTCGCCGACGCGACGACGAAGGCGGAGGAGTACGCGTCGGCCGCGGGTGCCGAGCTCGGTGCCGTGACGTCGTTGCGCGAGGTCGTCTCGACGCCGAGCGGCTCCCGGGACTATCTGGCGAAGGACATCGCCATGCGGTCCGAACTCAGCCGGGTGCCGATCCGCGCCGGGTCGACCGATCTGAAGGTGACCGTCGCGATCCAGTGGTCGTTCGCGTAGCCGGTCGAGCCCCCGCGTCAGCCGAACAGGACGTCGGCCTCCTGATAGAGCTCGGGACGGACCAGCTTGACCTCGCCGGTGCCCTCGATCAGCGGCACCCGGACGATCTCGGTGCCACGCAACGCCATCATCTTGCCGAAGTCGCCGTCGTGAACCGCCGTCACGGCATGGAGCCCGAACCGGGTCGCGAGCCAGCGGTCGAACGCGCTCGGCGTCCCGCCGCGCTGGATGTGGCCGAGAACGACCGCCCTGGCCTCCTTGCCGGTACGCCGCTCGATCTCCTTGGCGAGCCGGTCGCCCACCCCGCCATGCCGTACGTGCCCGAACTGATCGCGCTCGGCGCTGGCCACGGACTCGTCGCCGTCCTTCGGCAAGGCCCCCTCGGCCACCACGATGATCGGCGAGTAGCGCGTCGCGAAACGGCTCTCGACCTGCGAACACACCCGCTCGATGTCGTACGGCTGCTCGGGGATCAGGATGATGTTGGCGCCGCCGGCGAGGCCACTGTGCAGCGCGATCCAGCCGGCATTGCGGCCCATCACCTCGACGACGAGGACCCGGTGGTGCGACTCGGCCGTCGTGTGCAGCCGGTCGATGGCCTCCATCGCGACGTTGACCGCCGTGTCGAAGCCGAAGGTGAAGTCGGTGCCGGACAAGTCGTTGTCGATGGTCTTGGGCACGCCGACGACCGCGACTCCGAGGTCGGCCAGCTTGGTCGCCACGCCGAGCGTGTCCTCGCCGCCGATCGCGATCAGCGCGTCGAGGCTGTTCGCGACGATGTTGTCCTTGATCTTCTCGACGCCGTCCTCGATCGCGAACGGGTTGGTCCGCGACGACCCGAGGATGGTGCCGCCGCGCGGGAGGATGCCCCGTACCTCCGGGATCCCCAGCTTGACGGTCTCGTTCTGCAGCGGTCCGCGCCAGCCGTCGCGGAACCCGACGAACTCCATCTCGTACTCCGACACGCCCTTGCGGACGACGGCCCGGATCACGGCGTTCAGGCCGGGACAGTCCCCGCCGCCGGTGAGCACACCTACACGCACCAAAGTCTCCTTCGCCATGCGGTTGCGGATTCGACCGAAAGCTCGGCGGCCGCTCAAACGGCACCAGCCAAGCACGTCCGGACAGACCCCCTGCATCGACCGGTCATCAGGTGGACAGCCAGCCGGTCAGGGAACCATGCTGTGTCCCGGTCCACGACGAGCAAGCCATGGGGAGGTCACGCGACGACAGGGCCGTCGTCGCTCGATAGGCTTGCGAATCCGTCGCGATATTCCATGAACTGTCAGTACAGTCGACGTACCATCCATGCCTGAGTCGAGTGAATAACTGATAATTGTAAGGCCCGCCATGACTCACCCTCCGCGACGACGGTCCGTCCGGCAGCTCGTCATGATCCTCGGCGGCGCGCTGGCGGTCGGGATGCTGGTCCCGGCAGCGACGCAGTCCGCCGCGTCTCCGCCGGCGCCGACCCAGGCCGCGCCGGAGACCCGGCCCAACGTGGTCGTGATCATGGCCGACGACATGCGCGACGACGACCTGCGGTGGATGCCCAAGACGCGACAACTGATCGCCGATCACGGCGCCCGCTTCTCCAACTCGTCTCGCCCTATCCCCGGTGCTGCCCCGCGCGAGCGTCGTTCCTCACCGGGCAGTACACGCACAACCACCACGTGTGGACCCACCACCCGCCCTACGGCTTCAGCTCCTTCAACGACACGAGCACGCTTCCGGTGTGGCTGGAGGGCGCCGGCTACAACACGGTCTTCTTGGGCAAGTACCTCAACGGCTACGGCAAGCAGCCGACGTCCGACGGCGAGGACTCCGTCCGCTACATCCCGCCCGGCTGGACCGACTGGCGGGGCTCGCCCGACGGCGGCATCCCGGCCGACGACCCGATGAACGGCAGCACCTACCGCTACTGGGACACGACCCTCAACGTCAACGGCTTCCTCGAGGCGCACCCGGGCGAGTATCAGACCCGGATGCTCGGCGACCAGAGCGTCGACATCGTCCGGACGTACGCCCTGTCCGGCGAGCCGTTCTTCCTCTGGGCCTCCTACCTCGCGCCGCACCACGGCGGCCCGATCGAGGCGGACGATCCGCTGGAGGTCCGGCGCGACGACGGCAAGCTGAGCCGGTTCGTGACGCCGGCCGTGCCCGCCGACGGGGCCGCTTCAACCAGCAGATCGACAAGCCCGCCGGCCTCCCCACCGAGCGGGACGTCTCCGACAAGCCGTGGTTCATCCGGTCGCTGCCGGCGATCAACAAGCACGAGCGGGCCGCCATGGTCGAGGCGGCGCGGCAACGTGCCGAGTCGCTGGCGGTCCTCGACCAGCAGGTCGCCCGGACCATCACGGCGCTCCGCGACAGCGGCGAGCTGAGCAACACGTACGTGCTGTTCACGTCCGACAACGGCTACTTCCAAGGCGAGCACCGGATGCGACAGGGCAAGACGCTGCCCTACGAGCCGTCACTGCGCACGCCGCTCGTGATGCGCGGCCCGGGCATCCCGCACGGCGTCACCCGGGCCGCGCCGTTCCTCACCATCGACTTCGCACCCACGATCCTGCAGGCGGCGCAGGCCGGACTGCGCTCGTCGATCGACGGCCAGAACAGGCTCGGCGTCGCCCGCCGAGGCGGCAGCGCCTGGAAGCGGCCGGTCCTGACCGAGACCGGTCCGCGCGGGACGGTCGTGATCGCCGGCGACTCGGGACCCCGGCTCCAGCTCGGAGCCGCCGCGGCTCCCGACGACAAGCCCTTCTCGGTCGGCGTACGCACGCCGCGCTTCCTGTTCGTGAGGCATCTGTCCGGTGAGGTCGAGCTCTACGACATGCGACGTGACCCGGATCAGTGGCGCAACGTAGCCGGACAGTCACCGTACGCATCGGAGCAGCGACGGATGGCTCAAATCCTCCATGACCTGCGACATTGCGCCGGGCCGGAGTGCCGCCGCCAGCTCTCGTCCTGGTAGGGGCGTCGGGCCCGTCGCCGTCGCGGCCGAAAGACCCGTGGAAATCTGACCTTTGGCCTTGAGCCGGGCGGGGCATCTCGTCGAGCATGGGCGGCGGACTTTGCCTGTCCGAGGGGGCGAAGCCATCCACCGATGCGAGACGAGGGTGATCGAGGCGTGACGAACTGGAGACGACGACTGGCAGCCGGAGTCCTCATCACCGCCACCATCCTCGCCTTGGCGCCGCTGGCCTCGGCGCCGGCCGGCCTCCCGACGGCCGGCTCCGGTGCGCTCCCCGCCGCCAAGCCGCGGCCCAACGTCGTCGTGATCATGACCGACGACATGCGCCGCGACGACCTGCGCTGGATGCCCCAGACCCGGCGGCTAATTGGCCGGCAGGGAGTCAGCTTCACGCACTCCTTCTCGCCCTATCCGCTGTGCTGTCCCGCGCGGGCGTCGTTCCTCAACGGGCAGTACACCCACAATCACGGCGTCTGGAGCACCCGCGGCCCGTTCGGTTTCCAGTCCTTCAACGACCGGCAGACCCTGCCGGTCTGGCTGCGGGCCGCCGGCTACAACACGCTGTTCCTCGGAAAGTACCTCAACGGCTACGGCAAGCAGCCGACCTTCAACGGCGGGCCGTCGGTCCGCTACGTGCCGCCGGGCTGGACGGACTGGCGGGCCTCGATCGACGGCGGTCTCCCTCCGGGCCATCCGCTGCAGGGCGCCACCTACCGCTACTACGACACGACGCTCAGCGTGAACGGCCGGCTCCAAGGCCACGACGGCCAGTACCAGACCCACGTGCTGGGCAACCAGAGTGCGGGCATGATCCGGCGGTACGCCCGGTCCACCAAGCCGTTCTTCCTCTGGACCTCGTACGTCGCGCCGCATCACGGCGGCCCGAGGGAGGCCGACGACCCGCGTCGGATCCAGCGCGTCGACGGACGGCGGGAGCGCATCGTGACGCCGGCCGTCACCCCAGCCGTCCGGGGCCGGTTCAACGACGAGATCCGCAAACCCGCCGGACTGCCGGCCGAGCAAGACGTCTCGGACAAGCCGGAGTTCCTCCAGCGGCCCCCGATCAGCCGGGGGGAGCGCAACGGGATGCTCGAAGCCGCCCGGCAGCGGGCCGAGTCGCTGTGGCTGGTCGACCAGCAGGTCGCCCGCACGGTCAACGCGCTACGCGCCGCGGACGAGCTCCGCAACACGCTGCTCATCTTCACCTCGGACAACGGCTACTTCCAGGGCGAGCATCGTCAGCGCCAGGGCAAGACGACGCCGTACGAACCGGCCCTACGCACGCCGCTGCTGATGCGTGGACCGGGAATCCCCCAGGGAGTCAGCCGTCGGTCGCCGTTCCTCAGCATCGACTTCGCCCCGACGATCCTGGCCGCCGCCCGGGTTGCCCGGCGCGGGTCGATCGACGGCCGGTCGATGCTCGACGCCGCCCGCAACGGCGGCGGCTGGCAGCGGGCGGTGCTCACCGAGGTGCTCTACGTGCCGAAGTCGGGCAACGGCGATCCGGACGACTGGATCTCGTCGGCCGGGATCCGCAGCCCCACGCTGTACTACGCCGAGCACTCGACCGGAGACGTCGAGCTCTACGACATGCGGCGGGATCCGCAGCAGAACCGCAACGTCGCCGGCGAGTCGGGGTACGCCGACCGACGGCAGCGGATGGCTCGGATCCTGGACGACATGCGCACCTGCGACGGCGCCGAGTGCCGCAGGCCCCTGTCGAGCTGGTGACCTAGCCGGCGTCCTCGGCCCGCTCCGGCTCCTTCGAGGCGCGCTTGGCGTCCTCCTTGGCGCGCGTCGCGTAGACGTCGACGTACTCCTGCTCGGACAGCCGCATGATCTCGTACATGATCTCGTCGGTGATGGCCCGCAGGATGTAGCGATCGCTCTCCATGCCCTCGTAGCGGCTGAAGTCGAGCGGCTTGCCGAACCGGACGACGGGCCGGACCCGCTTGCCGAAGATCTTGCCCGGTGGCGCGATCTCGTCGGTGCGGAGCACACCGACCGGGATGACCGGGACCTTCGCCTCCAGGGCGAGCCGGGCGAGACCGGTGCGGCCGCGATAGAGCCGGCCGTCGTGCGAGCGAGTGCCCTCGGGGAAGATCCCGAACAGGTCGCCGTTGCCGAGGATCCGCAGGCCGGTCCGCAGGGCGCCCTCGGAGGCGCGGCCACCGGAGCGGTCGATCGGCACCTGGCCGGTGCCGCCGAAGAACGTCCGCTGCCCCCAGCCCTTGAGGCCGCGGCCCTCGAAGTACTCCGCCTTCGCGACGAACGTGACGCGGCGCGGGATCACCAGCGGCATGAACAGCCAGTCGGTGTAGGACAGGTGGTTGCAGGCCAAGATCGCGGGCCCTTCGGCCGGGACGTTGTCGGCGCCGGACACCTCGGGACGGAACACGGTCCGGAGCAACGGGCCGATGAAGATCCACTTGAGCCACCAGTAGAGCACCGTCGATCCTCCTAGCGTCCCGTGAGCAACGCGTGCCATGACCCTACCGGCGGGCGTGGCGCACCGGACACTACCCGCTCGCCCACGGGGCTCGGCGCGTGCGACCATGCAAGCTGGAGAGACGTCGGGGAGTACGGGCCTGGCAGCACGCGGAGGGAGGCGGCGCGGTGTCCACCGATCGTCCTGACGACGTCGACGCGGAGTTCGCCCGGCTCGTCGCGGGCTACGACGACCCTCCGGACCCACCGCCGGAGGGCGTGGCGAGCCATCGGCCGTGGCCGGCGTCGGAGGACGTGGACGACTCCGACGAGTCGCCGTCGGAGACGCACGAGCCGGAGGAGGAGCCGGCTCCCGCCGTCGGAGGCGGTCTGGTCATCTCGTCGACCGATCCGCTCAACACCGAGGCGACCTGGGAGGACGAGGGGCACTTCGTCCCGCCACCGCCACCGCCGCTCCCCCGACTCGAGCCCATGATGCTGATGGCCTGGATCGGCGTCATCGGAAGTGTGGTCGTGGCGGTGTTCGCGACCATCGTGGGCTGGGTGATCCCGCGCCTCGTGCTCGGCGCGATGATCGTGGGTTTCATCGGCGGCATCGTCGTCCTCATCGCCCGGCTTAGCCGCGAGCCACCCGACCCCGACCACCCCGACGACGGTGCGGTGGTCTAGCACCGTTCACGCCGGCCTCTACCATCGGCCCTGGCATCACCGTCTGCCGAAGGGAGGACCCTCATGCAGGTCACTGAGACCGTCGAGATCACCGGCCACCTGATGGATTCCGGAATCCTGTCGCGTGCGCTCGACGACATCCGCGAGTACGGCGGCGACTTCGTCATCGAGAAGTTCGACGTCGGTCACGGCCGCGACGACCCGTCGTACGCCCGAATCCATGTCTCCGCCGAAGACGAGGAGACCATGACGCGGCTGCTCATGCGGCTGCAGACCAAGGGCGTCAACCCGACCGATTCGGAGGAAGCGGAGCTCGAGTCCGCCGAGCAGGACGGGGTGTTCCCGGACAACTTCTACTCCACGACGAATCTCGAAACCCTGGTCCGCCTCGGCGGCCGATGGGTGCCCGTCTCGCAGCCGGAGATGGACTGCGGACTCATCGTCGACGGCTCCGGCGCCGACGTACGCGTCCGGACGATTCCGATGTCCGACGTGAAGGCCGGGATGCGGATCGTGTGCGGCGTCCACGGCGTACGGGTCCGCGTCCCGGTGCCCGAGCACAGCGGCGCCGAGGCGTTCGGCTTCATGGAGTCGGTCGTGTCGAGCGAGAAGCCGCAGGCCGTGCTCGTCCGCCAGGTGGCCGACGGTATGCGGGACGCGAAGGCGGCCGGGCAGCGCGTCTTGTGGGTCAGCGGCCCGGGCGTGGTCCACACGGGCGCCGCTCCGGCCATGGTGGCGATGGTCGAAGCGGGCTACGTCGACGTGGTCTTCGCCGGCAACGCCCTCGCCACCCACGACATCGAGTCGGCGCTCTACGGCACCTCGCTCGGTGTCGACCTGGCGCACGGCCGCGGCGTCGAGCACGGCCACGAGCACCACATCCGGGCGCTCAACACGATCCGCAAGGCCGGCTCGATCGCCGACGCCGTCAAGCAGGGCGTGCTGACCGGCGGCATCATGCACGCCTTGGTGACCCAGGGCTGCGACTTCGTCCTGGTGGGGTCGGTCCGCGACGACGGCCCGCTCCCCGACGTCTACACCGACGTGCTCGAGGGACAGCGGGCGATGCGGGCCAATCTCGACGGCGTCGGCTTCTGTCTGATGGTGGCGACGATGCTGCACTCGGTCGCCACCGGCAACATCCTGCCGGCCTCGGTGCCGCTGGTCTGCGTCGACATCAACCCGGCGACGGTGACCAAGCTGGCCGACCGCGGCTCGTCGCAGGCGCGCGGGATCGTGACCGACGTCGGGCTGTTCCTCGAGCAGCTCGCATCGGAGCTCGTCCCGGACTACCGCTCGCCCCGGACGGAGTGAGCTCACCGCCCGCTCCACCGACGGTTGTGTGCGCGGATCGTTCACCCGACCCGGCGCGGTGACCGATTCGCGCACAACTCCGTCGCGACCCACGACTGGCGCACGATCGGATCAGGAGCGGGCGGGTACGTCGACCGGGCATGGCTTGCCCGTACGCAGGGACGCGACTCCGGCGTCGGCGACCAGGCCCGCGACGTAGCCGTCCCATGCGGTGGCGCCGCCGACGCGGCCGGCGCTCACGGCGGTGACCCAGGCGGCCAGCTGCGCCCGGTAGGCGTCGTCGAACCGGGCGACGAAGTCCGGTGTCACGGCCGAGCCCTCGACGCCGTCACGACGCATCGACGTGATGGCCGGCGGCGTCAGCGAGACGGTCCCGCGGTCGCCGACCAGCTCGCAGCGGACGTCGTAGCCGTAGCCCGCGTTGACGAACACCTCGACGCTCACCAGGATCCCCGAGGCCATCTCGAGCGTGGCGAGCTGCGGGTCGGCGAGGCCGTCGCCACGATGCGGCGTACGCACGTCGATCGACACGATCTCCTCGTCGAGCAGCCAGCGGGCGATGTCGAGCTCGTGCACCATCGAGTTGCGAACGATGCCCTCGGACGTGGCGGTCGGATGGGACGAGGGGTTCCGGTGGACGCAGTGCAGCAGCCGCGGTGCCCCGATCTCGCCGGACGCGAGCGCCTGCTTCATCGCGAGGTAGCCGGGATCGAATCGACGCATGAACCCGACCTGGATCAGCGGCCGGCCAGCCGCTCGCTCGGCGTCCACGACCCGGGTCGCATCGTCCGACGTCGTCGCCAGCGGCTTCTCGCACAGCACCGGGAGGCCGTGCTTGAGGCAGGCCAGCGTCAGCTCGGCATGGAGCGGATCCGGGGCGGCGATCACAACCGCGTCGACGTCGGGCGACTCGATCAGCGCGGACTCCGACGCCGCCGCCGCCGCATCGGCCGTCGCGGCCACTGCCGTCGCCCGCGCCGAGTCGACGTCGTAGACCTGCGTCACCACGGCGCCGGGCACTGAGGCCGTCAGCATACGGACGTGGGCCGCGCCCATCGCCCCGGCACCCACGACGCCCACCCGCAGTCGATTCACCGCTCCGGCTCGCTATCGCTCGCCGCAGCCGTGAAAGTGGCTGCGTCTGATCGTTCGCTCGCAAGCTCGCTCAACTCCACCCACCGTCCGTCGCGGGCCGACACCTGCATCGCCGCGACGACGTCGGCCGCCGCCACCGCGTCGTCGATCGTCGCGCCGTACGGCTTGCTGTCGGTGATCGAACGTACGAAGCGAGCCGCCTCGATCACCTTGAGGTCGTCGTAGCCCATGGCGATTCCGGAGCCGGGCTGGAACACCCGGAACTCGCCGGCGTCGACGTTGACGAGCTGGGTCTGCCAGGCGGCGTCCTGATAGTCCTGATCGAGGCACAGCCGCAACTCACCCATGCGCCGGAAGTCCCAAGCCAGGGCGCCGCGATCGCCGTGCACCTCGATGCCATAGGCGCACTGCTCCCCTACCGCGACCCGGCTGGCGATCAGGGTGCCGCGCGCGCCGCGACCGAAACGCAGCAACGCACTCGCGTAGTCCTCGTTCTCGACCGGCCCGAGCTGGCCGCCCTCGACGCGGGCGAAGTGCGACCCGGCGCCGGTCGCCCGCGGCCGCTCCGTGATGAACGTCGCGGCGTCGCTGACCAGGGCGGCCGGGTCGCCGACGACGTACCTCGCCAGGTCGATGCCGTGACAGACCAGGTCACCGAGGACCCCGGAGCCGGCCCGAGCCGCCTCGAACCGCCACGACAGCGCGCCCTGCGGATGCGCCGAGTAGTCCGCCAGCATGCGGACGTCGACCTGCTCGATCCGGCCCAGCCGCCCCTCGCCGACCAGCTCGCGGGCCCGCTCGACCGCCGGCGCGTTGCGGTAGTTGAAGCCGACGGCGGACTGCACTCCGGACGCGTGGACGGCGTCAGCCACCGCTCGTGCCTCGGCCGCGCCCCGGCCGACCGGCTTCTCCACCCACACGTGCTTGCCGGCCTCGGCGGCAGCCACCGCGACCTCGCGATGGACGAAGTTCGGACCCGTCACGCTCACGGCGCCGACGTCGTCGCGGCCAACGATGTCGCGCCAGTCCGGGCTCGACACCTCGAAGCCGTACGCCGCCACCGCCTCGTCACGGCGCCCGTCGTCGGCCGGGTCTGCCACCGCGACGAGCCGTGGTCGCAACCCGAGCTCGGGATAGTGGTGGTGCAGCCGCGTGTAAGCCCGCGCGTGGACCTGGCCCATCCAGCCGAAGCCGACGACGCCGACTCCCAGAACGTGAACGGTTCGCTCGCTCACGACTCGACCTCGGCCTTGATCTCCTTGGCCAGCTCGGAGTCGGCGCCGAGCTCCTGTTCCAGCTCCTCGCTGAGCTTCTCCAGCTCGGCCTTGCCGGCCATCATCGCGGTCAGCTCCTCCAGCGTGATCTCCGCCTTCGGGAAGTCGCCCATGCTGCGCCCGCGGCGCAACAGCATGAAGCGGTCGCCGACCGGCCAGGCATGGTTCGGATTGTGCGTGATGAAGATGACCGCGAGGCCGCGCTCGCGGGCCCGCGCGATGTACTTCAGCACCACACCGGACTGCTTCACGCCGAGCGCCGCCGTCGGCTCGTCGAGGATCAGTACCCGCGCTCCGAAGTAGACGGCCCGCGCGATCGCCACACACTGCCGCTCGCCCCCGGATAAGGTGCCGATCGGCTGGTCGACGTCGCGCAGGTCGATCCCCATCGCAGCGAGCTCCGACTTCGTCGTCTTGCGCATGAACGCGATGTCCATCCGACGCAACGGCCCGACGCCCTTCGTCGGCTCCGAGCCGAGGAAGAAGTTGCGCCACACCGGCATCAGCGGCACCACCGCGAGGTCCTGGTAGACCGTGGCGATCCCGAGCGACAGCGCCTGCCGCGGACTGTTGAGATGCCGGTCGACGCCGTCGATGACGAGCCTGCCCTCGTCGTGTTCGTGGGCGCCGGCCAGGATCTTGATGAACGTCGACTTGCCGGCGCCGTTGTCGCCGAGCACGCAGGTCACCTCGCCGGCCCGCACCGACGTCGTGACGTCACGCAGGGCGATCACGCTGCCGTAGCGCTTGCCGATGCCGTCGACCTCAATGATCGGCGAGCCCGGCGGCGGCAGCTGGACCCGGTCGGCGACCGGCGCGGCCGGGTCCTTCGGCTCGCTCATCGAGCCACCTCCGCTCGCTTGCGTACCCAGTTGTTCAGCAGCACGGCCGCCAGCAACATCGCCCCGAGGAAGGTCTGCAGCCAGTCGCTGTCCCAGTTGGCGAAGTTGATGCCCTGGAACGCCATGCCGTAGATCAGCGCACCCAACGCCGCACCGACCGCCGAGCCGTACCCGCCAGTCAACAGGCAGCCGCCGACGACGGCGCAGATGATGAAGATGAACTCGTCACCGACGCCGACCTGGCTGGTCACCGAGTCCGAGCCGAACAGCAGGATCATGCCGACCAGCCAGCCGGCCGCGGCGGTCGTCATGAACAGCCCGACCTTGGTCTTGAACACCGGCACCCCGACCTGGCGAGCGCTCTGCTGGGCGCCGCCCACCGAGAAGATCCAGTTGCCCGCCCGCGTCCGAAGCAGCACCCAGGTCGCCACGACGGTCACCCCGATCCACCACAGCACCGACACGTCGAAGCTCGAGCCGCCGACGTCGATCTCGCCGCCGAAGATCGGCCGGATGCTGTCGTAGTACGGAACGTCGATCATGCCCTGCACCGAGACCTGGCCGATGATCGCCTTGACCAGGGCCAGGTTGAAGCCCTGGAGTACGAAGTAGGTGCCGAGCGTGACGATGAAGCTCGGTAAGCCGGTGCGCATCACCACGAAGCCGTTGGCGGCCCCGATCGCCAGGGCCGCCACCAGCGAGATCAGCACGGCGAGCCACACGTTGACCCCGTAGTGAGTCGTGGCGACACCGACGATCAGACCAGTCGTCCCGGTCATCACGCCGGTCGACAGGTCGAACTCGCCGCCGATCATCAACAGCGCCACGGCGACCGCCATGATCCCGAACCGGGACGAGAAGCCGAGCCAACTGCCGGCTTCGTTGAAGAACTGGTCGGTGTAGACGCTGAAGAAGAGGAACACCGCGAGTGCGGCCGTTGCCGCGCCGAGCTCGGGGCGACGCAGCAGCGTCGTCACCAGCGGCGTCTGGGCGACCCGCTCGTCGACATTCGTTGTCGTCGCGGACATGGCAGACCTTCGCTCCTCGGTCAGCGGGTGCCCTGCTCAGCGAACTCCGCGACCTCGGCGGCGTTCTCCTGGGTGATGACGGCCGGCCCGGAGTTCACGGGCTGTCCGCCGCCGACCTCGTTGCCGTTGATCGCGTAGAGATAAATGAACTGCACACCGAGGTAGCCCTGGATGTACGGCTGCTGATCGATGGCGAACTCCACGCTGCCGTCCTCGACCGCGGCGAGCAGGTCGCTGGACAGATCGAAGGTGCCGACCTGCACCTCGCGGCCGCTGTCCTCCACCGCCTGGACGGCGCCGAGCGCGACGTCGGCGTTCAGCGCGAGCACGCCGTCGACCGACTCATCGGCCGCCAAGGCGGCCCCCACTGACTCGGCGACCGCGCTGCGCTGCGTGCCGTCGACCTGCAGCGGTTCCACCTCACCGTCGAAGCCCTCGGACGCGCCCTGGCAGCGTTCCTGCAGCCCGATGTTCGCGGCCTCGTGGAGGACGCACAGGATCTTCGTCGCGCCGAGCTCGGAGAACTGCTCCCCCGCCGTCTGGCCCGCGAGCGTCTCACTCTGACCGACGTGGGTGATCGCCCCGAACTCCTGATAGACGTCGAGACCGGAGTTGATCGTGATCACCGGGATGCCGGCGTCGACCGCGGCCTGGACGCTCTCGCGCATGCCGTCCGGGTTGGCGAGCGACACGACGATGCCGTCGACCTCGTCGGCGACCGCGGAGTCGACATATCCGGCCTGGGTCGCCACGTCGTCGCTGGTGTTGTAGTCGATGGCCACGCCGAGATCTTCACCGGCCCGCTCGGCGCCGTTCTGCACGACGGTCCAGAACGCGTCGTCCGGTGCGCCATGCGCGACGACCGCGACGGTGAGATCGGCCTGTTCCGCCGACTCGGCGCCCTCGTCGTCTTGCCCCGTCCCGCTGCAAGCGGCGAGCACCAGCGTCGTGGCGGCCAATGCGCCCGCCCACTTGAAGGTCTTCATTGCGCGACTCTCCTCCTGAAGTTGCGATCCCTCACCTGGCGGTGGGGAAGTTGAACTGCGCGAGCGTGTCCTCGCTGACATGTGGCCAGCGACTCGTGACGACCTTGGCCCGCGTGTAGAAGCGGATCCCCTCGGGACCGTGGATGTGATGGTCACCGAACATGGAGTCCTTCCACCCGCCGAACGAGTGGAACGCCATCGGCACGGGGATCGGCACGTTGACGCCGATCATGCCGACAGTGACCTCCCGCTGGAAGCGACGCGCCACCTCACCGGAGTTGGTGAAGACAGCGGTGCCGTTGCCGTACGGGTTGGCGTTGACGACCTCCAACGCCGCGTTGAGCGTGGGTACGCGCAGCACGATCAGGACCGGCCCGAAGATCTCGTCGGTGTAGACGTTCATCTCCGAGGTCACCTTGTCGAGCAGCGTCGGTCCGACGAAGAAGCCGTCGTCGTGCCCGTCGACACTGAGGCCGCGACCGTCGACGACCACCTCGGCGCCTGCGTCCTCGCCGTCGCCGATGTAGCCGAGGACTCGGTCGCGGGCGGCGGAGGTGACGACCGGACCCATCTGCGAGTCCGGATGAGAACCATGTCCCACTCGAACCTGACGAGTACGTTCGGCGACCTTCTCGATGAGCGGATCGGCCGCCTGTCCGACGGCCACGACGGCCGAGATCGCCATGCAGCGCTGGCCGGCCGAGCCGTAGCCGGCGGCGACCAGATGATCGGCGGCGAAGTCGAGGTCGGCGTCCGGCATCACGACGGCGTGGTTCTTGGCGCCGCCGAGCGCCTGCACCCGCTTGCCGGTGGCACTGGCGCGGTCGTGGACGTAGCGCGCGATCGGCGTCGACCCGACGAACGACACCGCGTCGATGTCGTCGTGCTCAAGGATCGCGTCGACCGCGACCTTGTCGCCGTGGACGACGTTGAAGACGCCGTCGGGCAGCCCGGCGTCGACGTAGAGCTGCGCCACGAGCTCAGAGACCCCCGGATCGCGCTCACTCGGCTTCAGCACGAACGTGTTGCCACACGCGATCGCGACGGGATGCATCCACAGCGGCACCATGATCGGGAAGTTGAACGGGGTGATCCCGGCGACGACGCCGAGCGGCTGCCGGAAGGAGTACGAGTCGACGCCGGTCGACACCTGGTCGGAGAACTCGCCCTTGAGCAGCTGCGGAATGCCGCAGACGAACTCCACGACCTCGCGACCGCGCACCACCTCGCCCCGGGCGTCGTCGAGTGTCTTGCCGTGCTCGGACGAGATGATCTTGGCCAGCTCGTCCTCGTGCAGGTCCAGCAGGTCACGGAACGCGAACATCACCCGGCCTCGGGCCGTGACCGAGGTCTGGCTCCACGTGCCGAAGGCCTCCCGGGCGGCCGCGACGGCGGCGGCGACGTCGGTCGGCGTCCCGAGGACGACCTGCGCCTGCGGCCGGCCCTCCGCCGGGTCGAAGACCTCGCCGTACCTCGGTGACTTCCCTGCGGTCCGTTTGCCCCCGATCCAGTGCTCGATCGTCCTCATGTCTCGTCACGCTCCCTCGCCGATGGCTCCAGATGGTGCCGCTGGCGTTGTTTGTGCTTGTCGTACTCCGCCCGAGCCTCTCGTGTCGAGTCGACGGTGGCGACCTCGGCTACCGGAACATCCCACCAGGCCGGACTGTCCGGCGCCGGGACCATCGGGTCGGTCTCGATGTGGATCACGGTCGTCCGGCTCGACGCGCGGGCCTTGTCGAGGGCGTCGGACAGCTCCCCGATCGTGCCGACGGCGATCACGTCGGCACCGAGGCTGGCGGCGTTGGCGGCGAGGTCGACCGGCAGCCGGTCGCCGTCGAAGCCGGACTCGGTGCGGTAGCGATAGGCGGTGCCGAACCGCTGCGAGCCGAGCGACTCCGACAGCGCGCCGATCGACTGGAAGCCGTGATTCTGCACGAGCACCACGATGAGCTTGACGCCCTCGGCGACCGCGGTGACGAGCTCGCTGCTCATCATGAGATAGGACCCGTCGCCGACCAGGACGTAGATCTCGCGGTCCTCCCCCGAGTCGAGGGCCGCGAGCTTCACGCCAAGGCCGCCGGCGATCTCGTATCCCATGCACGAGTAGCCGTACTCCACGTGATAGCCCTTGCGGTCGCGGGTCCGCCACAGCTTGTGCAGGTCGCCCGGCATCGACCCGGCCGCGCACACGACGACATCCTGCGGCCGCGACGAGGTGTTGACCACGCCGATCACCTCGGCCTGCGACGGCAGCGGCTCGTAGCGCCGGTCGTACGTCTCCTGCACGATGCCGTCCCACTCGCGCGCGAGGCGTGCGGTCTCGTCACGGTAGGCCGGGTCGACGGTGTAGTCGCCGACCGCACTCTCCAGGGCACGCAGCCCCTCGCGCGCGTCGGCGACCAGCGGCAGTGCCGAGAGCTTGTACGCGTCGAACGCCGCGATGTTGAGGTTGACGAAGCGGACGCCGTCGGCGGCGAAGACCGTTCGGGACGCTGTCGTGAAGTCGCTGTAGCGGGTGCCGACCCCGATCACGACGTCGGCCTGCTCGGCGAGCTGGTCGGCGACTGTCGTGCCGGTGGCGCCGATCGCGCCGACGGCGTGCGGATGGTCGTAGGGCAGCGATCCCTTGCCGGCTTGGGTTTCGGCGACCGGGATACCGGTGGCCGACGCGAAGTGGTCGAGAGCCTGACTGGCGTCGGAGTAGACGACGCCGCCGCCGGAGACGATCAGCGGCCGCCTGGCCGACCGGATCAGCTCGGCCGCGCGAGACAGCGCCGCCGGCTCTGGAACCGGCCGGCCGATCCGCCAGGTTCGCGGCGCGAACAGCTCCTCCGGCCAGTCGTACGCCTCGGCCTGCACGTCCTGCGGCAGCGCGAGCGTCACGGCACCGGTCTCGGCCGGGTCGGTGAGCACCCGCATCGCCGCCAGCAACGCCGACGGCAGCTGCTCGGCGCGGTTGATCCGGTCCCAGTAGCGCGACACCGGACGGAAGGCGTCGTTGACCGAGACGTCGAGGCTGGCTTCGTACTCCAGCTCCTGCAGCACCGGGTTCGCGACCCGGGTGGCGAAGACGTCGCCGGGCAGCAGGAGCACCGGGATCCGGTTGATCGTCGCCAGCGCGGCGCCGGTGACCATGTTGGTCGCCCCCGGGCCGATCGACGAGGTGCAGGCGAACGTCTGGAGCCGGTCCTTCATGCGGGCGTAGCCGACCGCCGTATGCACCATCGCCTGCTCGTTGCGCGCCTGGTGGTAGGCCAGCCCGCCGTCACGCTCGGTCGCCTCGAGCAGCGCCTCGCCGATGCCGGCGACGTTGCCGTGGCCGAAGATGCCGAAGCAGCCGGCGAAGAACCGATGCCGGTCGCCGTCGCGCTCGACGTGTTGCTGCTCCAGGAACCGGACGAGGGCCTGCGCGACGGTGAGTTGGACGGTCATGCGCTCGCCCCCACCGGTCCGTACGGGAGACGCGAGTCGATCTCCTCGTCGGCCCAGGTCTCCCGGATCCAGCCGTGCGCCGGGTCGTCGCAGATCTTCCAGGCCCGCTCGGTGCCCGGCCCGGCCATCACGTTGAGGTAGTACATGTCGTAGCCCGGGACCGCCATCGACGGGCCGTGCCAGCCGTACGGGATCAGGACCACGTCGCCGGTACGGACCTCCGCGAGCACGTCGATCTCGTGGTCGCCGTGACCGTAGACCCGCTGGTAGCCGATCCCCGGCTGACTCGGTCCGCCGCCGATCTCGAAGTAGTAGATCTCCTCCAGCACACTCTCGCCGGGGCGCTCCTCGTCGTGCTTGTGCGGCGGGTAGGACGACCAGTTGCCCGCCGGCGTGATCACCTCGCAGGCGATGAGCTTGTCGGCCTCGAACGCCTCCGGCGTCGCGAAGTTGTGCACCTGTCGACTGGCCCGGCCGGCGCCGCGCAGCTCGACCGGCACCTCCGACGCGGGCCCGTAGCGCACCGGCAGCTGGCGCTCGCACACCGAGCTCGGCAGGGCGAACCGGCCACCACCCGCGCTGCGGACCGTGACGACCGACTCGCGCGGGACGTACGCGAAGTCGCTCGGCCCGGCGAACACCGACTCCCGGCCGGACAGCACCATCACCTCGCTCCGGACGCAGACCTCGCAGCCGCCGGCGAGCGGGAGCACCAGGGCCTCCGTCTCGCCGGTGTCGACCGCCACGGAGTCGCCGGGTGCGAGCTCGAGAATCGACAGCCCGGAGTAGCCCCAGCCGGCGTCCTCGGCCGTGAGGTGCAGCGTGTACGGCTCGGTCGCCGTGCTCCCTCGCGGCAGATAGAACTCCGTCGTCATGTCACATCAGTCCCACTGTGGCGTCGACCGCGGCCGCGACGTCGTCGTCGGGCGGATAGAGCAGCGTACGACCCGCCACCATGCCACGCACCGACGGCACCGCCAGGGCCTTGCGCCATTGGGCGAGCTGGTGCCCCTGGTCGGCCGCGACCTCGCCGCCGAGCAGCAGCACCGGCAGTGTCGTCGCCGCGAGCACCGCCTCCATGTCGTCGACGACCGGGAGCTTGAGCCACGTGTACGCCGACGTCGAGCCGAGCCCGGCCGCCACGGCCGACGAGCGGATCACCGCCTCCGGCGTGAGCACGTTGCGCACCCGCCCGTCGACCCGGTGCACGATGAACGGCTCCACCATCGCCATCAGCCGCTGCGACGCGAGCCCGTCGACCGCCCGGGCGCACGCCTCCAGCGTCGTCGCCGTGGCCGCATCCTCCGGGTCGATCCGGGCCAGCATCTTGCCGCCCTGCCAGCCCATCTCGCGCACCACGTCGACTCGATATCCCGTGAACCGGTCGTCGATCTCGAAGGTCGTGCCCGCCAGGCCACCACGGTTCATCGACCCGATCACGACCTTGGACTCCAAGGCGCCCAGCAGCAGCAGGTCCTCGAGCACGTCAGCGGTGCCGAGCACCCCGTCGACGCCGGGACGTCGCAGCGCGATCACGAGCCGCCGCAGCATGTCCATCCGGTCGGCCATCGCCATCGGCCGGTCACCCGCCCGCATCGCACCCCGAGCCGGATGATCGGCGGCGACCAGCAGCAGCCGGCCGGTCTGCCCGGTCAGGTCGGCCGGGCGAGTACGCGCGGCGGCCGCCTCCGCGATCCGATGCGGCGACCGGACCCGGACGTCGAGCAGGCTCGCCGGCGCGTCCTCGGTCATGGCCGTTCCTCCGCGAGCAGCGCCTCGACCTCCTCGATCGTGGGCATCGCGTCCGCACAGGCGAGTCGCGACGCCACGATGGCGCCGGCGGCGTTCGCGAACCGGAGGATGCGCGCCAGGCCCCATCCGGCCAGGAGACCGTGGCAGAGCGCGCCACCGAAGGCATCGCCGGCGCCGAGTCCGTTGACGACCTCGATCACGACCGGCGGCACGACCACGACATCGGCGCCGTCGTCACCGAGGACACCGGCCGGTCCCTGCTTCACCACGGCGAGCTCGACGCCGGTGGCGCGAATCGCCTTCGCCGCGGCGCGCGGGTCGCGTTCACCGACGGCGATCTCGCACTCGTCGAGATTGCCGACGGCGACCGTGGCATGCGGCAGTGCCGCCCCGATCACGTCGTGCGCCGTCGTGGCATCGGGCCAGAACATCGGGCGGTAGTCGAGATCGACGACAGTGATGCCACTGTTGCCCCGGGCTTCCAACGCCGCCATCGTGGCCGTCCGGCTCGGCTCGACCGACAGTCCGGTGCCGGTGACCCAGAAGACATCGGCGCTCCGGATGGCGTCGAGATCGAGTTCGTCGACGTGGATCTCGAGGTCAGGGGCCTTCGGCCGCCGGTAGAAGTAGAGCGGGAAGTGGTCCGGAGGAAAGATCTCGCAGAACGTCACCGGCGTCGGCAGTCCGTCGACGGCGCTGACGAAGCGGTCGGCGACGCCGAACCCCTGCAGAGCGCTGTGGATGTAGCGCCCGAACGGGTCGTCGCCGGTCCGCGTGATCACCGCCGACCGGCGGCCGTAGCGAGCTGCCGCGACCGCGACATTGGTCGGGCTCCCCCCGAGGTACTTGCCGAAGGTCTCGACGTCCTCGAGGCCGACCCCGATCTGCAAGGGGTAGACGTCGACGCCGACTCGCCCCATGGTGAGGACCTCGTAGGGGGCATCGTTCATGCGGCGACCTCGTCGAGGTAGTCCAGGCTGACCCGTACGTTGGCGATCGGCCCGGCGTCGGACGGCTCCGCGTCGAGCATGACGTCCTGCTCGAGCACGTACCAGCCGGCGTAACCGGTGGTCTCCAGCACCGACACCATCGCGGCGATGTCGACCGTCCCCTGTCCGAGCGGCAGGAACAGCCCGGCGCGGACGGCGTCGCCGAACGGTAGCCGGCCCGCCGCCACCTCGGCCGCCAGCGGGCCGTCGACGTCCTTGAGGTGCACGTGGACGACGCGGTCGACGTACGCCTGGGTCAAAGCGACCGGGTCGGTGCCGCCGGCCAGCAGGTGCCCGGTGTCGACGCACAGTCCGATCCGGGCGCCGGACAGCAGCCGCTCGACCTCGTCACCGCGCTCGATCATCGTGCCGATGTGCGGGTGGAGGCTGGCCAGGACGCCGCGCGAGCGGGTGAGCTCGTCGATCCGGTCGAGGTTGTCGAGAAGCGTCTTCCAGCCGAGCTCGTCGAGGACCGGTCGCTGGTCGTATCCCGCGGCACCGGTGTCGGCCGCCAGCACCACGGCATTGGCGCCGGTGGCCTGGCAGTCGTCGACGTAGCGCGACACCCGGTCCAGCGGATCGTGATCGGGATCGTGCAACAGCACCGGGAGGAAGCCACCGACCGCCCCCAGGCCATAGCGACGCAGTTGCTCGGCCTTGGCCGCCGGCTCGGTCGCGAGGAAACCCTCCGGACCGAACTCCGTCGCCGACAGACCCAGCTCCCGGATCTCGTCGAGGACGCGATCCACGGACAGTTGGTGGCCCCATCCCGGCACCTCGGAGACGCCCCACGAGATCGGTGCCGCAGCGATCCGACCGCGCTTCATCGCGTACGCCCCGAGCCGCGACGCGGCCGCGCCGATCCGCGCAGGAACGCGCGAGTACGGACGGATGGCACTGACCTGGGGGGCGTCATGGCACGAGTCTGGTCGCGCAGAATGACGGTGTCAACAGTTTGTCATGACATACTGACGTCGCGACATAAACGGGCTAGGCTGTGCGCCAGCACAGAGGAGGGCGGATGGCCCAGCGACCGTCGATCGTCATCAACCGCTCCAGCCCGGTCCCGCTCTACTTCCAGGTCGCCGAGCAACTCGAGCGGGCCATCGTCGACGGCGAACTGGCTCCGGGCGACCGGATCGCGAATGAAGTCACCATGGCGAGCGAGCTCGGTCTGTCCCGGCCGACCATGCGGCAGGCGATTCAGCTCCTCGTCGACAAGGGGCTGCTGGTCCGTAAGCGCGGCGTCGGCACGCAGGTCGTCCACGGCCAGATCCGGCGTCCGGTCGAGCTCACCAGTCTCCACGACGACCTGCAGCGCGCCGGTCAGACGCCCCAGACCGAGGTGCTCTCGTGCCAGCGCGTCGAGTCCGACGAGCCGGTCGCCCAGGAGCTTCGGCTCTCGACCGGATCACTCGTGTGGAGCCTCGAACGGCTGCGGTTCGTCGGCGACGAGCCACTCGCGCTGCTGCACAACTACCTGCCGGTCGACATCCTCGATCTCGAGTCCGTCGACCTGGCGGCTTCGGGACTCTACGAGTGCCTGCGCCAGGCCGGCATCCAGCTCCGCGTCGCCAACCAGCAGATCGGCGCCCGGCGGGCCGAGGCCCGCGAGGCGAGGTTGCTTGGCGAGCGCCGTGGGAGCCCACTGCTGACGATGGCACGTACCGCCTTCGACTCCACCGGACGAGCCGTGGAGTACGGCACCCACGTCTACCGGCCCGAGCGCTACACCTTCGAGGTCACGCTCGTCGACCGCTGACCTCAGCCGGACGGGTCCTCGCCGCCGACGACGCCGAGGACGGGGCGGCCGGGCGTACGGGCGGCACGGGCGCGAGCGCGGCCACGGGAGCGGGAGCGCGATCGCGAACCACGACGGCGCCGGCGGCGCTCGACCCGGGCCAGGTCGGCCGCGCCGATCATGCCGGCCTCGTTGCCGAGCGCGGTGCGGACGATCCGTGCCTCCGGTCGGAAGCCGCGGCCGGTCAGGGTCTTGCGGAACGACTCGCGGGCGGGCCCGATCAGCAGATCGCCCGCGTCCGACACGCCACCACCCACGATGAACAGGCCGGGATCGAAGGCCGCGGCGAGCGAGGCGATGCCGACGCCGAGCCACTGCCCCACCTCGGTCAGCAATTCCACCGCGGCCGGGTCGCCGGCCTGCGCCGCCGCCGTCACCAGCGGGCCGCTGATCGCCCGCGGATCGCCACCGGCGCGCTCGAGCAGCGGATGGATGACCGGCGAGTTGGCTTGGGCGAGCTCGCGAGCCTCGCGGACCAGGGCGTTGCCGCTGGCGTACTGCTCCCAGCAGCCGCGGTTGCCGCACTCGCAGCGATGTCCGGCCGGCACGACCTGCATGTGGCCGAACTCTCCCGCGATGCCGAAATGGCCCCGATAGAGCTGCCCGTTGAAGAGCATGCCGCCGCCGATGCCGGTGCCGAGGTTGACGCAGACCAGGTCGTCCTCGCCACGGGCCGCGCCGAACCGCCACTCCGCCCAGGCGGCGGCGTTGGCGTCGTTCTCGACGACGACGCGAAGGCCGGTCCGGCGCCGGATCGCCTCCCGCAACGGCTCGCGCCGCCAAGCCAGGTGCGGGGAGAACAGCACCGTCGCCCGATCGGCGTCGACGAAGCCGGCGGCGCCGATGCCGACGCCCCAGATCCGCTGCCGGTGGTGCCGGCGCAGCTCGGTCACGACCTCGGCGATCGTGTCCTCCACCGCTTCCGGGCTCGTCGTCGGCGTCTCCCGGCGCAGCCGGTCCAGCACCTGGCCGGTCTCGTCGACGATGCCGGCCGCGACCTTGGTGCCGCCGATGTCGATACCGATCGCCAGCCGCGCCAGCACTCCCGTACGTGGCCGCGGTGGATGACCGGGGGTCGAGGTCACGGAATCCTCGCCAGGTCGGCGGCGCCGATCATCCCGGCCCGGTTGCCGAGCGAGGTCGGTCTCAGCAGCGGCTGCGGACGGTGCGCGGCCGCCGGCAGGGTGCGCGCGAAGGCCCGGCGGGCCGGCTCCAGGAGGAGATCACCCGCCTCCGCGACGCCGCCGCCCAGCACCACGACCGCCGGGTCCAGCACCGTCACCAGCGAGGCGATGCCCTCACCCAGCCAGCGGCCGACGTCGCCGAGCAGCTCCTGCGCCAGCTGATCGCCGGCTTGGGCCAGGGCGGTGACCATCTGCCCGGTCAGACCCTCCTCGTCGCGCTTGGCCGCCGCCGCCAGCGTCTTGGCCTCGGGGAGCTCCGTCGCGATCCGGTCCTTCGCCTCGCGTACGAGTGCCCGGCCGCTGGCGTACTGCTCCCAGCAGCCGTACCGGCCGCAGCCACACCGGATGCCGCCCGGAACGACCCGCAGGTGGCCCACCTCTCCGGCCACGCCGAAGGCGCCGCGGTAGAGCCGGTTCTCGGTCACGTAACCGCCGCCGATGCCGGTGCCGACGGCGACCATGAGCAGGTCGTCGACGTCCTTGCCGGCGCCGAACTGGAACTCGGCCCACGCCGCGGCATTCGCGTCGTTCTCGACCACGACCGGCAGGCCGACCTGGGCGCCGACCTCGCCGGCGAGCGGCTCGTCGGTCCAGTTGATGTTCGGCGCGAACAGCACGGTCGACCGCTTGGCGTCGACGAATCCGGCGGCGCCGATCCCGACCGCTTCCACCTCGTGAAAACCGCGCAGCCGCTCGACCAGGCCGGCGACCGCGGTCGCGAGGGCCTTCGGGTCGGTCGCCGGGGTGGGCTCGGTCGCTTCGTCCAGGATCGTCCCGACGTCGTCGACGACCCCGGCCGCGATCTTGGTACCACCGACGTCGACCCCGACCGTCAGTCCCACGGGTCGTCCTCCGACAGGTCGATGTGCTCGACGTCCGGCTTCGGCTCCGGACGCGGCTTGGACTGCGGTCCGCCCTCGGCCACCGCCTCGCCGACCGAGTCCAGGATCTGCCGCGCGACGACGACCAGCGACGCCACATGCTCCTTGACGTCTGGGCTGGTCGTACGAAGCAGGCTGATCGCCTGGCAGATCGGGCACCAGCGGCACTCGGGAGCGCCGGTGGCGATGTGCTCCTGGCCCAGCAGGTCGCCGAACTTCGGCATCGCCGAGCTGGCCGGCTTCGGATCGCCGGTCTGCTGGCGGGCCCACTCCGTCGCCGCGGCGAACAGCTTGGCGGCTTCCTCACCGAGGCTGCCGATGTCGGCCCTGCCTTCGCCGTTGTCCTTCGGATGCGTGTCTTCGGTCATCGTCGCTCCACTCCCGCCGTCACGACCGCTGCCACGTCGCCGTCGGCCGCGTCACGGTCGTGCCGGAATCGGATCCGCAGCCAGCCGTCGTCGAGGCGTGCCCCAGCGACCTGGCACCGCTGCATCAAGGCGGGCAACGCGATGACCCGCCGATAGGACCCCACCGTCACGACCAGGTCGCGTCCGTGCCGCGCCAGATCCACGTCGGGACGGTCCGCGAACGGCAGGGCGAGACTCATACGTACATCGTCCCCCGTCCGCTCGACCCGCAGCGGCTCGTCACCGGTGACCGGGGCGAACGGGTCGTCGTCACCGTAGAGTTCGGCGCCGAACGCCGCCAGCTCCGCGTCGCCGACCGGCTCGTGCGCGCGATAGGCCGACCGCCAGATCGGCAGCGGCGCGAACGACCGCTCGACGTCGGCGAGCACGTCTCGCTGGGCGGCGACCCACTGCTCCCGCCACGGATCGGAGCCCTCGGCCGGAAAGATTCGGTTCGCCACGACACCGTCGACGCGGTAGCCGTAGAGCGACAGCGTCGTGAGGGCGCGACGCGCCTCGGCGACGACGACCGACTCGGGCGTCAGCACGAGCCGTACCGACGCGTCCGGACCGGTCAGCAGGTCCCGCACCTGACCCAGATCACGATGCAGCCGCTCGACGGCGTCGAAGACCGCGTCGTGCGGCATGGGTACGCCCGCCGCGCGCGCGAGCATCGGCCGCAGCGTCTTGATGACCCGGCGCTCGACCGGGAAGACCCGCTCCATGTACCACGTCAACGCCTCGGGAAGCGCCAGCAGCCGCAGCGTCTCGGCGGTCGGAGCACAGTCGACGATGACGAGATCCCACTCCCCCGTCGCGACCTGATCCCGCACCTCCAGCAAGGCGAGCACCTCGTCGGCGCCGGGCAGCACGGTCAGCTCCTCCGCCGCGATCGGATCGACTCCGCTCGCGTCGAGGACCGACAGCAGGTAACCCTGGAGCTCGGCCCACGATCGTTCGAAGCGGCGTTGGGTGTCGACCTGCTGCACCCAGACGTGGTCGTCGACGGCGGTCGGCTCGGGTCCGATCACCGCGTCGAAGGCGTCCGCGAGCGAGTGGGCCGCGTCGGTGGAGACCACGAGCGTTCGCAGTCCACTCCGGCCGGCCCGGATCGCGCTCCCGGCCGCGGCGGTGGTCTTGCCGACCCCGCCCTTGCCGGTGAAAAGGAGCACGCGCATTGCCGAGAGACTAGTCGGTGCCCGTCCCCGGCCGACTCGTCAGGCGGACTCGACGCGCTTCTTGAGGCCCTTGAGAGCGGTGTCGATGATGACCTTCTCCGCCTTGCGCTTGAGCAGCCCGATCAGTGGGATCGCGACGTCGACGGCGAGCTTGTACGTCACCTGCGTCGTGCCGTCGCCGTTGTCGCGCAACTCGTACGCACCGTCCATCGCCTTGATCATCCGGCCCTCGGCGAGCGTCCACGTCACGGACTCGTCGCCGTTCCAGTCGTACGCCAGCACGTACTCGTCGCGGATCGGGGTCGCGTCGAGCACGAACCGTACGCGGTCGGCCCGCCCGTCGGCGCCGTCGGCGACCACCTCGGTCTCCTTGACGCCGGTGGCCCACTCGGGATAGGCGTCGAAGTCCGCGATGACGGCCATGACGTCGGCCGCCCCTGCGGCGATCGCGATGTCACCGGTCGTCTGATCGCCCATCGCTGACCTCCCGGATGGTGGTGGCGCCCTTGGCAGCGGACCCTACCGCCTGCGGCTGCGCCGTCACCGACGGCACGCCAGGCCGTCGATCGCCCTCCGCGGTGTCCTTGATGGCGAACCCCCAGCGCTTCAGCGGACGGGCATAGCGCTTCAACAGTTGACGCCTGATGCGCCGGGCCTGCCGGGGTTTCAACGGTGCTCCGCCGAAGGTCGGCGCCGGATCGGCCCGGACGTAGACGTGGACGAGCACGCCGTCGGCGAACTCCTCGAGCCAGACCTCGGCCGAGCCGACGAGAGTGCCGGTGAGATACCACCGCTTGCCCAGCAGCCCACGGTCCTCGTAGCACCGCAGCGTGATGTCGGCGAACCGCCGGTCCCAGGCGGCGTCGTCGCACCACAGCTTGCGCAGCGCAGCCGGCGACGCGACGACGTAGGTTTCGTCGACGATGTCGAGCAGCGGCACTTCTGGCCTCCTACCACCGGTCAGCGTTCTGACTGTAGCCTGCCCGGCGGGGCCTCGCCGGACACTGGGCGCTGCTCGCCCACGTCGACCTCGAGGGGAGGAAGATGCGCGCCTTCGCCAATCCCGCGACCTATCAGGTGCCCGCGATCGGCAGTCTCACCGACGACGTCGTGCACCAGGTCGAGACCCGGCCGAGTGCGATCGCCTTCAGCCGCAAGGCCGGCAATACGTGGGAGGACGTGACCTGCACCGAGTTCCGGGACGAGGTCGTGGCGGTCGCGAAGGGCCTCATCGCCGCCGGAGTACGCCCCGGCGACCGGGTCGGACTGCTGTCGAGGACGCGCTATGAGTGGACGCTCGTCGACTACGCGATCTGGTGGGTCGGCGCCGCGACCGTACCCATCTACGAGACGTCGCCGCCGGACCAGATCGCCTGGATCCTCGGTGACTCCGACGCGGTCGCCTGCGTCGTGGAGACCGGCGAGCATCTCGAGCGAGTAGGCCAGGTGCAGGACCGGACGCCGGGCCTGAAGCACGCCTGGGTGCTCGAGGAGCAAGGCATCCACGCTCTGTCGAACCTCGGCACCGGGATCACCGACGACGAGGTCGAGACCCGGCGGTCGGCCGTGCTGCCCGGCGACCCTGCGACCGTCATCTACACGTCGGGCACGACCGGGCCGCCGAAGGGCTGCGTCCTCACGCATGCCAACTTCATGTTCGAGCTCGGCGTCGCCACGGTCGAGCTGGACCGGCTCTTCCACGACGAGGACGCGTCGACCCTGCTGTTCCTGCCGCTCGCGCACGTGTTCGCCCGCATCATCCAGGTCGGCTGTGTCCGCGCCGGCGCTCGGCTCGGGCACTCGTCCAACATCATGGATCTGACGACGAACCTCGCCGACTTCCAGCCGACGTTCCTGCTCGCTGTTCCCCGCGTCTTCGAGAAGGTCTTCAACACGGCGAGCCAGCGCGCGCATGCGGAGGGCAAGGGCCGCATCTTCGACGCCGCCGCCGAGAGCGCCATCCGCTTCAGCCAGGCGCAGGACGGCTCCGGCCCGCGGCTGCTCCGCCGGGCCCGGCGCGCGGTTTTCGACAAGCTGGTCTACGCCCGCCTCCGCGAGGCGCTCGGCGGCCGGACGGCATACGCGATCTCCGGCGGCGCTCCGCTCGGCGACCGGCTCGCGCACTTCTTCCGGGGCATCGGCGTGCCGGTGCTCGAGGGTTACGGGCTGACCGAAACGACGGCGGCGCTGACGGTCAACCTGCCCGACGCCCAGAAGATCGGCACCGTCGGCCGGCCGCTGCCGGGCACCGAGGTGAAAGTCGGCGACGGCGGCGAGCTGTTGTTCCGGGGCGGTCAAGTGTTCCCGGGCTACTGGCGCAACGACGACGCGACGAAGGCCGCCCTCGACCCGGACGGGTGGTTCCACAGCGGCGACATCGGCGAGATCGACGACGAGGGCTTCGTCCGGATCACCGGACGCATGAAGGAGATCATCGTGACGGCCGGCGGCAAGAACGTCGCGCCGGCCGCCTTGGAAGACCCGATCCGGGCGCACCCGCTGGTGAGCCAGTGCATGGTCGTCGGCGACGGCAAGCCGTTCATCGCCGCCCTGATCACGCTCGACGACGAGGCGCTGCGCACCTGGGCCGAGCAACACCGGCTCGACCCGGCGTCGGACCGGCTGACGCAGCACGCCGACGTGCGGGCGGCGATCCAGCAGGCGGTCGACGACGCCAACGCCAAGGTGTCGCAGGCGGAGTCGATCCGGAAGTTCCGCATCCTGCCGCTCGACTGGACCGAGGAGTCCGGGCACCTGACCCCGTCGCTGAAGCTTCGGCGCACCGTGGTGATGCGCGACTTCGCCGACGAGGTCGAGGCGCTCTACAGCTGAGCGTTCAGTCGCCCGATGGAATACCACGTTCTCGTGGTAAGGACGCAGCCTGCACGGCGTCCATGCCATGCAGAGTGCGCAGAATCCATGCAGAGTGCGCACAAGCCATGCGGAGTACGGCTCAGTCGGCCGACTCGCGCTCCGCCCAGCCCTGGGCGATCGCGACCCGCTGGGCCAGGGTCGGGTGCGACGAGAACCAGACGTAGAGGGGCCGCGGCGGCCACGGATCCGAGAGGTTCGTCGTCGCCAGCCGGCGTTGCGTCGCCTCGAACGTCTCGGGGTCGCGCGTCAGGTCGAGCGAGTGGACGTCGGCCCGGGCCTCGATCGCCCGGCTGATGAGGTTCTGCACCGGACTGACGAGGAAGGTGCCGCAGGCGACCAGCGCGAGGATCGCCGCCACACTGCTGGCGTCGCGCGGCGGCCCCTCCGGATAGCCGGCCCGACCGGCCAGCCGCCGCGACGTCACGAGCAACGCGAGCAGAGTGACGCCGGCGACCGCGCCCAAGGCACCGACCAGCGTGCCGTGCAGGACGTCGTCGTTCTTGGCGTGGCCGAGCTCGTGCGCGACGACCAGCCGTACCTCGTCGGGGGTCGCCTCGCGCAGCAGCGTGTCGTAGACGACGATCCGTTTGGTGGCGCCGTAGCCCGAGACGTACGCGTTGAGCGAGCTGGTGCGTCGCGACGCGTCGGCGATGAGAACGTCGTCGACATCAATGCCGTCGTCCTCGGCCAGCTGGATCAGGGAGCTGCGCAACGGCGTGTCGGGCATCTCCTCGAAGTTGTTGAACAACGGCTCGACGACGAGCGGATAGCCGAACGACCCGACGAAGACGAGCGCGCCGGCGGTGAGCGAGGCCGGCAGCCACCATCGCCGCCACGTCCGCGCCATCGCCACGACGACCACGAGCGGCACGGCGGCGAACACCACCGACACGGCCCACGACGTGAGCTGGTCGAGCGCCCAGGCCGGCCAGTCGTTGGTCGCCAGGCCGAACTCGCGGCGCACCGACTGGGACCGGATCGCCAGCGGCAGCGTGACGATCTGACCGATGCCGAGCAGCGCGGCGACCGCGACCAGGACGTGGAGGGGCCACCAACGGCTGCCCGGCAGGCGCCGCACCAGGCGGGAGCCCCACTGGGTCAGGCCGAGGGCGAGCGCCACGATCAGCGAGACGGCTGTACTGGCGAGCCCGACCGGCACGATCTGGTCGCGGTAGGAGTCGATCCGCTCGAGGTCCTCCGGCGGCAGCCCGCCGGTCCGGTCGATCGGGGCCAGCGATCCGCCCGGCAGCCAGTCCCAGGGCGTCGTGAGCAGGATGACGACGACGAGCGCGACGCTGGCGACGGCGAACCAGGCCCAGGCCAGCCGACGGTCGGAGGGCGACATGCTCAGAACGGCCCGAACGCCAGCGACCTGAGGTAGCGCTGCCACGCGGCGGTCAGGTCGTCGAGGTCGAGTCCGATCGTGTCGATCAGGGCGGGCTCGACCGGCGTGCCGGCGCTGACCTCGTCGTAGAACGCGACGACTGCAGCGTTGCCGTAGTAGTCGCCCAGCATCCGGAAGATCAGCCAGGCAGCTTCGTACGTGCGCCCGAGTCCGTGCCGATCGGCCGCGAACTGCCTCGCCCCGGGAAGCCGCTCCGGTACGCCGTGATCGCGGACGTACGTGAGGATCTGGCTCGCGGCTCGCTCCAGGCGGATCCGGTCGCTCGCCAGTGCCACGTAGTCCGCGAAGCCTTCGGCCACCCACAACTGCATCGAGGCTGCGGTGACGCCGGTCGCGGCGTGGGTGACCTCGTGACTGACGACGAGCTGGGCGGCCTTGCGTCGAAGGTCGTCGAAGATCGCCGGGTTGAGGACGATCTGCGCCGGTGCCCGGTCGGAGCCGCTGCCGTCGATGGTCGTCGTGACCGCGGCGATCTGCTCGAGCTCGTCGAGGTGCTGGCCGAGCAGCGTCGCGGCCGTACTGTCGGCCTTCGGGACCATGATGACGACCGGGTGCTCGAGAGCGTCGTCGGTCGACATGACGTCGGTCAGGTCCGCCGCGGCGACCTCGAGCAGTCGGGTGCAGTCGTCGAGATCGACACTGTCCGGGACGGCGACACAGGTTCCGCCCGTGGCGGTCTCGATCGCGACCGGCCCGGTGAGCCACACCGGCACTGGATCGCCGGTCGGGTTGTCGAGGCCGCGCAGGGCGAGCTCGCCGTCGTCGTACGAGAAGCGCAGTGGCACCACCACGGGGGCGGTCCGGTAGATCTGGTGCTCCGGCCCGGCGTCGATCTCCCATCGCACTTCGACGTCGGCGGAGAAGCCGGACGGGTCGGCGGTCGTTTCGGGGTCGGCCGCGACGTAGCGCAGGTCGATCCAACGGACACCGAGGTCGTCGAGCGTGTCGTAGACCTGGCCGGCCCACTGCCGGGCGGCGTCGGAGTGGCCGGCCGCGTCCATGAACTCGGTCTGGTCGCGACGCAACCAGGCCTGGCCGATGCTCTGGAGGAGCTCGGTGGCGCGCTCGTCTCGCTCGGTCTCGTCGAACGGGGGCGCCGACGACGACGGCTCGGTGGTGTCCGAGTCGGAGCTGTCGGTCGCCGTGGTCCACCAGACCGCGCCGACGACGACGGCGAAGACGACGAGGGCTCCGACGACGCCACGGCCGAGCTCCCGGGCGGGCCCCGGTGCTCCGGACGGTCGAGCCGCGTCAGTCACGCCCCGATCCTAGGGATGACAGGGTTGAGGTTGTCGCCAACCCGAGCGGCGTGGAGCGTCGGCGGCGGATCAGCCGATGTGGCGGACGTCCGCGAGCGGCATGTAGCCCGTGGCCGGAGCGATCTCCACCCCGGTCTCGGGGTTCGCCGCATGCACGATCTGGCCGCCGCCGATGTACATGCCGACGTGACTGATCGGGCTGTAGTAGAAGAGCAGGTCGCCGGGCACCGCGTCGGACAGCGAGATCGACGTGCCCTGAGTGGCTTGCACGCTCGACGAGTGCGACAGCGACACGCCGGCCTGGGCCCAGGCCGCCATGGTGAGCCCGGAGCAGTCGTAGGCGTCCGGTCCGGCCGCGCCGTAGACGTAGGCGTCGCCGACCTGGGCGAGCGCGTAGTCGACCGCGATCTGGGCCTGCTCGGAGGTGGCCTGGATGGAGTGGTCGGGCCGCGTCTCGTCCCGGCTGACTTCGGGCATCTGCTCGGCGCGGAGCTCGTCGAGCAGGTCCTGGGCCGCCTCGGACTTCTCCTTGACCGTTTCGTACTCCTTGGCCGCCTGCTCCTTGGCCGTCGCGATGGCGTCGACCTGCTCGCGGAGCTGCTGCTTGCGCAGGCCGAGCTCGGCGGCGGCGGCCTCGTAGCCGTCCATCAGGCTGGCCTGGGTCATGCTGTAGGACTGCATGGCGGCGAGGCCGGCGAGGAAGTCGTCGGGGTCACCGGACGACAGCAGCTGGCTGGTCACGCCCATCGGCGACTGCTGGGCCTGGACGGCCACCATGTCGCCGACCCGCTCGGCGGCGGCGTCGAGGGTGCGCTGTTGGGCCTTGACGTCGGTCCGCAGCGCCTTGAGGTCCTTGCGGGCGTCCTTGAGATCGACGCGGATCGTATTGAGGCGCTCCTGCGCCTGCTCCGCCTGCTCATAGAGCCGATGGGCTTTGCGCTGCACGTCCTCGATGCTGGGATCCGGCGTCGCGTAACCCGATTGCGGGAGGACGACCATCCCGGTGACAAGTGCTGCGCCCACCGCGAGGGTGGTACGAACAAGTGAAGTTTTCCGGGCGGTAAGCACGCTCGGTCAGTCTCCTAGCTCCTCGACGCCTACCAGGTGAGCTGTCGGGTTCGGGCCGGCTAACGCCCGTCGATGAGCCACTCACGATGGCCCACCGATTCACCCCAATCACATTGGGTCCCCGGTTTCAGCAACCCTTATCCGCAGGGCCGCCGAATTCGGCGAGGCACTCGGGCCGATCCGCGGTGAACGACTCCGTACGAGCACCTGAGCACTGGACCCTAGTGACCCTGCGGGACAAGTTCAATCTCCCGGCACCATGCTGTGGGAACGAGGCAGGCAGGAAGGAAGGTACGTCTCAATCGTCACGAATATCCGGTGACGGAGGGTCGGTGGCAGTCACGAGTCGTAGTGGGGGGAGGAGGCCCGATTCGGCCAACGCATCAAGGGCTCCGGCCTCGTCGTCGGACAGCTGGATCGGCTCCGGTGGGCCACCCAGCAGACAGCTCACGACGCAGTCGGAGCAGGCCGGGCCGCGCACCAGGCAGGTGTCGCAGTCGATGATGAGCGAGTCGGAGCCGGTCGGCTCGGTCGCGTCTGCGCTCGGTGCCATGGATCCTCCTCGACGACCTATCGGACACCAGGGACGCTACGGCGGGGCACCGACAGTCCAGGGTCGTCGGCGTGTCGCGTCCGGCGTTAGCCGCGGCCGAGCAGGCGGACCAGCGCGACGGCCGGAATGGCGCGGGCGCCGGACTTGGTGGCGCTGCCGGCGACCTCGCGGTCGGAGGAGACGACCACGACGGTGCGGCCCTCCGGCTCGGCGCGGACGAGATCGCGCAGGATCTCGTCCGCGGTGACGTCGGCCGGGCTGAACCGCACCCGCACTCCCCGCGGCGCCGCCACCGCCGGCCGGTGCCGCAGGTCGGCGCCGTCGAAGACCACGGTCACCTCGGCGCCGCTGCGGGCCGCCACCGGCGCCAGCTCGCGCAGCAGCCGGGTGCGCTGCTCCTCGAGGGACGAACCGGCCCACTCGAGCTTCGTCACGTTGTAGCCGTCGACGAGCAGGTGGACCCGTGGCACCGCCAGCAGTTGTTCCAGCAGGGCCGGGTCGGCGGGGTCCATCGCCCGGCCGCCGGGCGCGGCGACCGGCCGCTCGTCGGCTTCGGCCAGCGTGTCGGCCGGGAGCGTCTCGACCGGCGGCAGGGCCAGCTCGCGACGCAACCCCTGGGCCGCGGCCAGCAACGCGTCCAGCAACAGCCTGGCCCGCATCGCCTCCCCACCACGCTCGGCCCGGTCGGACTGGCGGGTCCGGCTCGCGTCGGCGACCAGCTCCTCGACGCGGGTCTGAAGCCGGCGCGCCTCGACCTGCGCCGCGGCGACCTGCCGGGCGGCGTCGTCCCGAGCCGTCTGCTCGGCCGCCTGCGCGGTCGCGGCGTCCTCGGCCGCCTGCTTGGCCCGGGATCGCTCGGCACCGAGCTTGCGGCGCAGGTCGGCGTTGTCAATCTTGAGCTGACTCACCTGCTGCCGGAGTCGCTCCCGCACCTCGCTGAGCTCGGCCCGCGCCTCGTCGACCTGCCGCCGGAGCCGGGTCAGCTCCCCTTCCCGGTTGGCGGTCGCCGGTGCCGCCTCGTCGAGCCGGGACACCGCCTGCGCCAGCGCATGCTGCCAGCCGGCCGGCTGGAACAGGTACGCCACCGCGGCGACCTCGACCGGGTCGGCCGCCAAAGGATCACCGCGCTCGAGGGCGTCGACCAGATCGGCGCGGCCCGGCCGGACCTGACCGGCCACCCGGGCCCGGAAGTCGTCGTCTTGCAGGGCGGTCGCGATCGGCGCCGCGGCCAGCCGGGTCCGTCGCTGCGGGGCGAACCCCGCCACCGGCCGCAGGCTCGGCGGCAGGTCCCCGAGCGAGCCCAGCACGTCGAGCGTCATGGCGACCAGCCGCTGCCGCACCGCCTCGGGCAGCAGGATCGGACCGTCACCGTGGTCCGCGCCGGCCGCGAGCTCGCTCACGCGGACTCTGCCGCCGGATCGGCCACGAGATCGGCGTCGGCCCGGGCGACCACCTCGATCGCGTCGGCGCGGCCGCACCATCGGCAGCGCACAGACTCGACCTCCTCGTCGAGCACCGCGTCGTCCTCCACGTCAGCGTCGCCGCTCAGCGCCACGTGCCAGAACTCGCGCGTACGCCGCGTGCGCGTCACGTCGAACCGTGTCAGGTTGCCGCAGCCGGAGCAACGCAGCCGCTCGGCGTCGCCGGGCAGTCGCCACCGCGTACTCGCGTCGGACATCCCCGCTCCTCTCCGTTCAAGCTCACACCTAGGGTTGCACTTGCCTTCACCTCGCGAGAGGCGGGCGCGTCGGGACCGGTTTCGTCGGTGCGCCGTCCTACGGTGCGGACATGGCTGGTCCGAGCGTCGACGCCAAACCCCGGGCGATCCAGGCGACGTTCGACGAGCTGGGTCGCCCGTTGCACGAGATCGCTTTCTGCGTCGTCGACCTCGAGACCACCGGCGGCTCCGCGTCCGACGGCGCGATGATCACCGAGATCGGCGCCGTCAAGGTCCAAGGCGGCGAGCTCCTCGGCGAGTTCCAGACCTTGGTCAACCCACAGGCGCCGATCCCCCCGTTCATCGCCGTGCTCACCGGGATCACCGACACCATGGTGGCGACGGCGCCGACGATCGAATCCGCGTTGCCGGCGTTCCTCGAGTTCGCCTCGGGGTGCGTCCTGGTCGCCCACAACGCGCCGTTCGACGTCGGCTTCCTGCGCCATTTCGCCACCGAGGGCGACTATCGATGGCCGCGCTTCGAGGTGCTCGACACCGTCCGTCTGGCCCGCCACGTCGTGACGCGTGACGAAGCGCCCAACTGCAAGCTGTCCAGCCTGGCGCGCCTCTTCCAGTCGTCGACGACGCCCAATCACCGAGCGCTCGAAGACGCCCGGGCGACCGTCGACGTCCTCCACGGGCTGATCTCGCGGCTCGGCAACCTCGGTGTCAACACCCTCGAGGAGCTCCAGACCTTCACCTCGCGGGTGCATCCGGAGCAGCGCCGCAAGCGCCACCTGGCCGACCCGCTGCCGCACGCTCCCGGCGTCTACCTGTTCCGCGACGAGCGGCGCCGGGTGCTCTACGTCGGCAAGTCCAAGGACCTCCGGGCGCGGGTGCGCAACTACTTCACGGCCAGCGAGACCCGCTCCCGGATGGGCGAGATGGTGCGGTTGGCCGAGTCCGTCGAGGGCATCCGCTGCGAGACGGCGCTCGAGGCCGAGGTGCGAGAGCTGCGCCTGATCGCCGAACACAAACCGACCTACAACCGGCGCTCCCGTCATCCCGAGCGGGTCGTCTGGCTCAAGCTGACCGACGAGCCGTGGCCGCGGCTCTCGCTCGTACGCCGGGTGCTCGACGACGCCGCCGTCTACGTCGGGCCCTACAACTCGCGGCGCATTGCCGAGCGAGCGATCGCGGCCCTGCACGAAGCGTTCCCCCTGCGCCAGTGCAGCGGCCGACTCCCCCGCAAGCCGTCGCGGTCGCCGTGCGTGCTGGCAGAGATGGGCCGGTGCCTGTCGCCGTGCGACGGATCGGCCTCCGTCGACGCCTACGACTCGGTCGTGTCGTCGGTACGCGAGGCGCTGATCGCCGACCCCGAGGCGGTGATCTCCGCCATCACCCGCAAGATGGCGACCCTGTCGGCGCAGGAGCGTTACGAGGACGCCGGGGTGCACCGCGACCGGCTCAGCGCCTTTCTCCGCGGCAGTGCCCGGACCCAGCGGTTGTCGGCGCTGACCGGCTGCCCCGAGGTCGTCGCTGCCCGCCGCCTCGACAACGGTCGTTGGGAGATGCATGTCGTGCGGCACGGCCGGCTCGCCGCGGCCGGCGTGCTGCGGCCGGGCGAGAGCGGACGCGCCTTCGCCGCGGGCCTGGTCGCCACCGCGGAGACCGTGATCACCGGCCCCGGACCGACTCCGGCGGCATCGGCCTCCGAGACCGAGTGCGTGCTCCGCTGGCTCGAGTCGCCCGGCATTCGGCTCTTCGACATCGACGGCACCTGGACTTGCCCACTGGGCGGGGCCGGCGGCCGGATCGCCGCCCTCTCCACCGCCGAGTCGGGCCGGGACAAGGTCATCCCGTTCGACGAGCGCGGCGTGCTGTCCACGGTCCACCAGCCCTGACAGCTCGACGCTAGGGTTGTGCCGTGATCACCGCGATCGTCTTCGTCAAGGCCGACGTGGCCCGCATCCCCGAAGTCGCCGAGCAGATCGCCGGCCTCGACGGGGTGAGCGAGGTCTACTCCGTCACCGGGCACATCGACCTGATCGTCATGGTGCGCGTGCATCAGCACGACGACATCGCCGCCGTCGTCGCCGACCGGCTCAACAAAGTGCCCGGCGTCGAGTCGACCGAGACCCACATCGCGTTCCGCACCTACTCGCAACACGATCTCGAGGCCGCCTTCAGCCTCGGTGCCGACGCGGCCGACTGAGCGGCATCGCCGATTGAACCACGCCGGGCGGCGGCTGCGTACAGCCTGACGTCACGGCGAGGAGAGCAGTCGGATGGATCCAGGCGTCCAGCACACCGATATCGGTGCATATGCGCTCGGCCAGGCCGGCGACTGTCGTACAGGCGAACGCGGTGGTGCGGCCGGTTCAACCCGGCGCGATGCGCCTCGGATCGCCGCCGCGGGTCAGCCGGCCGGTGCGTGTCGCTGCGAGACCTCGATCCAGCGGGTCAGCTTGACGCGGGCGGCGCCGGAGTCGATCGAGTCGCGGGCCCGGGCCAGTCCGGCCTCGAGTCGCTCGGCCAGGCCGCCCTCGGCGCCGGCATGCGCGGCCAGCCCGGCCGCCGCGTTAAGGACCACCGCGTCGCGTACCGGACCGGACTCGCCCGCCAGCACCCGGCCGAACACCTTGGCGTTGTAGTCGGCGTCGGCGCCGCGCAAGTCCTCCGCCGTGGCGCGGGGGATGCCGAGCGTCGCCGGGTCGAGCGACTCCACCGCGACCGAACCGCTGCCGCCGGTGACGACCCAGACCGACGAGGTCGTCGTCGTGGTGAGCTCGTCGAGGCCGTCGTCGCCACGGAAGACCAGCGCATCGACGCCTCGGGCGGCCAGCACCCCGGCCATGATCGGCGCCATCCGGCGGTCGGCGACACCGAGTGCCTGGGCGGCCGGGCGGGCCGGGTTCGTCAACGGCCCGAGAAAGTTGAACGTCGTCGCGATGCCGAGCTGCCGACGCACCGGGACGGAGTGCCGAAGGGACGAGTGGAACACCGGAGCGAAGCAGAAGGTGATGCCCGCCTCGTCGGCAATGTCGGCGATCTGGTCGCTCGGCACGTCGAGCCGGATGCCGAGTGCCTCGAGGACGTCGGCCGAGCCGCTGTCGGACGAGGCGGCGCGGTTGCCGTGCTTGACGACCGGGACTCCGGCCCCGGCGGCGACGACCGCGGCCATCGTGGAGATGTTGACCGTACGGGCCCGGTCGCCGCCGGTGCCGACGATGTCGACGACGCGGCCCGGCACGCTCAGCGGCGCTGCGTTGTCGTACATGGTGCGGACGAGTCCCTCGACCTCCTCGACGGTCTCGCCCTTGGCCCGCAGCGCCACCGCGAATCCGGCGATCTGGGCCTCGGTCGCCTCGCCCGCCAGAATCTCGCGCATCGCCCACGCGGTCTGGTCGGTGTCGAGGTCGTGGCCGCCCACCAAGGCGGTCAGCACCTGCGGCCAGCTGCTCATGGCATGCGCCCTATCGGGTCGTGGGGATGGCGCGCCGGCGCTCGACCACCAGCCGCGTCACGGTCTCGGCGAGCGCCACCGGGTCGATCGGGTGCCGGACGGTGGCATCGGCCCGGGACCACACGCCCAGCCAGGCGTCGTCGTGTCGCCCGGTCAGGACCAGGAGCGGTGGGCACCGGTAGATCTCGTCCTTGAGCTGGCGCGCGATCCCGAGACCCCCGACCGGGACGGCCTCGCCGTCCAGGATGGCGAGGTCGATGTCGCCGCCGTCCATGGTGGCGATGACGACCGGTTCGGTGGCGCACTCGACGTACTCGATCGGGGGCAGGTCGGGGTGTGGCTGCTTGCCCAGCGCGAGCATCACCTTCTCGCGCGTGTGCCGGTCGTCGCTGTAGACGCAGACTCGAAGGGGCGCGGTGCCGGTGGCCTCAGTCACGGGCCCGATCGTATCGGTCCGGTGTCGCTCCACGACCGGCTGTGTAACCCCAGACAGACACGGCGCCGACGCACCGCCATAATGGCGTCCGTGGCGACCTCAACCGCGATCCCGGCGTCCCGACTACACGGGCCGCCCGACCGGCCGAGCATGGTCAGCGTCGGCACCGTCGTCTGGCTCTCCAGCGAGCTCATGTTCTTCGCGGCCCTGTTCGCCGCGTATTTCACGATTCGCGGGCTGGAGCCGACCCTGTGGGAGCAGGAGACGGCCAAGCTCAACCTGCCCTTCGCGACCCTCAACACGACCGTCTTGGTGCTGTCCAGCGTGACCTGCCAGCTCGGCGTGTTCGCCGCTGAGCGCGGCCGGGTCGGCCGGGTCGGCAGCGTGTTCAACGTCGGCGGCTGGGGCATGCGCGAGTGGTTCGTGCTGACCTTCATGATGGGCACGTTCTTCATCGGCGGTCAGGCGCTGGAGTACGCCCAGCTCGTCCACGAGAACACCACGATCTCCTCGTCGCCGTACGGGTCGATGTTCTATCTCACGACGGGCTTCCACGGGCTGCACGTCACCGGGGGACTGATCGCCTTCCTCTTCGTGCTCGGCCGCACTTTCGTCGCCCGCCGGTTCACCCACGAGCAGGCCGTGACGTCGATCGTCGTGTCGTACTACTGGCACTTCGTCGACATCGTGTGGATCGGACTCTTCGCGACCATCTATCTACTACAATAGGTAGTAACGACCGACCCGACCGAGTCCAGCATCAACGAGAGAGGCGGCACCGTGCGTTTCCCACTCATCCGGCGCGGGGCACTCCGTCGCGTCTCGGCGTGGCGGCGGCACCGACTGGCGGGGCTCGCCGTCGTCTTGGTCGCGCTGACCGCCATCGGCGGTGCGTACGCCACGCTCTCGCCGGAGTCGGCCGAGGCGGATAACAGTCAGAGCGACCTCGTCGAGGAGGGGCGGCAGCTCTTCCTCGTCGGCTGCTCGTCGTGCCACGGGCTCAACGGCGAGGGCGTCCTGGCCGGCGACACCGATCGCAACTACGGTCCGTCCCTGGTCGGCGTCGGCGCCGCGGCGGTCGACTTCCAGGTCGGCACCGGCCGGATGCCGATGGCCGCGCCGGGCCCGCAGGCCCCGCAGAAAAAGGTCGTCTACACCGACGAGGAGATCGAGGCGCTGGCGGCCTACGTCGCCTCCCTCGGTCCGGGGCCGGCGATCCCCGACGAGGAATACACCGACATCTCCGGGCTCTCGCAGGAGGAGCTCACCGAGGGCGGCGAGTTCTTCCGGACCAACTGCACCGCCTGCCACAACTCCGTCGGCGCCGGCGGCGCACTGCCGAGCGGGCGGTTCGCACCGTCGCTGCACGGCGTTGAGCCCAAGCACATCTACGAAGCCATGCTGACCGGGCCCCAGCAGATGCCGGTCTTCTCCGATGCCGTCATCACGCCCGAGGACAAGCGGGCCATCATCGGCTACATCAAGTCGGTCGAGGAGCAGCCCGACCACGGGGGTTTCTCGCTCGGCGGCTTCGGTCCGGTCAGTGAGGGCGTCGTGGTGTTCCTCGTCGGCATGGCCGCCCTGGTGGCGGCCACCATCTGGATCACGTCACACGGATCAAGGGTGACCAACGTGAGCAAGCGATCGAGCGACCGCGAGGCGGATCGGTGAGCGACCAGGACCGCCGAGACGAGCGCCCGCCCGGTGCTGGCGAACTCGAACCACGCGCCGAGGCGCCACCACCAGGCGACCCGATCCCCGATCCGGGTCTCCCCGAGGAGTTCCCGAGACCGAGCGATGTCGATCCCGCCCTCGAACGCCGCTACGAGCGTCAGGTCGCCGGCATGTTCGGTCTGGCCACGCTGCTGACGCTCGGATTCTGTGTCGCCTACTTCGCCGTCCCCGAGGACCAGACGCTGTTCGGCTTCGACGCGCTCAATTTCACCCTCGGCATGACCCTGGGTGGCGCGTTGCTGCTGATCGGCCTGGGCGCCGTCCAGTGGGCCAGGCAGCTGATGCACAACGAGGAGATCGACGAGCATCGACACTCGATCGCGTCGTCGGAGGAGGATCGCGCGGCGGCGCTGGCGATCACCACCACCAGCGCTGCCGAGTCCGGGCTGGGCCGCCGCACCATGATCCGCAACAGCCTTTTCGGCGCCCTGGGCGTGCTCGGTCTGCCGACCGTCATCCTGCTGCGCGACCTGGGACCGCTTCCGACGGACGAGTCACTGCGGACGACGGTCTGGACCAAGGGCATGCGGGTCGTCAACGACGTCGCGGGCACCCCGATCCGGCCGGAGGACTTGGAGCTCGGCCAGCTGGTCAACGCGGAGCCGGCCGTCCTGGTGCCCACCGGGGACCCGGAGCAAGACGAGGAGATCGGCGTGCTGCACGGCGTCGAGCTGCTCAACGCGAAGGCCAAGGCCGCGGTCATCCTGGTACGGATCGACCCCCAAGAGATCACCCCGCCCGCGGGCCGGGAGGACTGGGACGTCGCCGGCATCTTGTGCTATTCCAAGATCTGCACGCACGTCGGCTGTCCGATCAGCCTGTGGGAGCAGCAGACGCACAATGTGCTCTGCCCCTGCCATCAGTCGACGTTCGACCTCGCCGACGGCGGCAAGGTCACCTTCGGGCCCGCCCACCGTCCGCTGCCGCAACTGCAGCTCGGCGTCGACGCCGAGGGCTACCTGATCGCGATGGGCGACTTCCAGGAGCAGGTGGGTCCGAGCTATCCGGAGCTGGGGAGGGACTGACGATGAGTGACAGTCCGACCGTCTCGAAGCCGATCGAGGAGACCAAGACGGGCAAGGCCGCCGCCGGCCCGGTGAAGTGGCTGGACGAGCAGGTCCGCCTCGCGACCCTGGTCAAGGTCTTCGGCCGGAAGGTCTTCCCCGACCACCCGACGTTCCTGCTCGGCGAGATCGCGCTATGGAGCTTCGTCGTCCTTCTGCTCTCCGGCACGTTCCTCACGTTCTGGTTCATCCCGAGCCAGGGCGAGGTCATCTACGACGGGTCGTACGCACCGCTGCGCGGCCTGGAGATGTCCGAGGCCTACGCGTCGACGCTCCACCTCTCGTTCGAGGTGCGCGGCGGCCTCCTGATGCGGCAGATCCACCACTGGTCGGCGATGATCTTCATCGCCGGGCTCACGATCCACATGCTGCGGCATTTCTTCACCGGCGCCTACCGCAAACCGCGGGAGCTCAACTGGCTGATCGGCATCGGAATCTTCGCGCTCGCCATCGTCGAGGGATTCGCCGGCTACTCACTGCCCGACGACCTGCTGTCCGGCACCGGCCTCCGGATCGCCGAGGGGTTGATGCGGTCGATCCCGATCGTGGGCACCTACATCTCCTACTTCGTCTTCGGCGGCGAGTTCCCCGGTGACGACCTGGTGGCTCGGCTCTTCATCGTGCATGTGCTCCTGATACCAGGCATCCTCGTCGCCCTGATCACCCTGCACCTGATCTTGGTCTTCTATCAGAAGCACACCCAGTGGCCGGGGCCCGGCCGGACTGAGCACAACGTGGTCGGCCCCCCGATGCTCCCGATCTACGCGGCGAAGGCCGGCGGCTTCTTCTTCATCGTGTTCGGTGTCTGCACCCTCCTGTCGGCGCTCTTCCAGATCAACGCGGTGTGGAACTATGGCCCCTACAACCCGGCGGAGGTGACGGCAGGCTCGCAGCCCGACTGGTACATGGGCTGGCTCGAGGGTGGCCTGCGGATCATGCCCAACTGGGAGACGACGATCTTCGGCTGGACGTTCAGCTGGAACATCTTCGTGCCCGGCGTCCTGCTGTTCGGGGTGCTCGTGACCCTGCTGGCGCTGTATCCGTTCGTCGAACGCTGGGTGACCGGCGACGAGCGCGAGCATCACCTGCTCGAGCGGCCGCGCAACGCTCCGGTGCGGACCGCGCTGGGCGTCGCCGGGATCACCGCCTACGGATTGCTGTGGGCGGCCGGCGGCAACGACATCCTCGCGGTCTGGTTCCACGTGAGCATCTACCAGATCACCTGGTTCATGCGGTTCGCGGTCTTCATCGGGCCGGTCATCGCGTTCATCGTGACGAAGCGGATCTGCATCGCCTTGCAGCGCAAGGACCGCGATATCGTGCTCCACGGCTTCGAGACCGGGATCATCGTCCGCTCCCCCGACGGCGAGTACACCGAGCGGCACGCGCCAGTCACCCCGGGAGAGGCCTACCGCCTCACCGAGCACGAGCGGGTGAGCGTGGCAGAGCTGCCGGCAGAGACCGACGAGAACGGCGTACGCGCGCCCGTGCGCCGGATCGACAAGGTCCGGGCCAGGGCGTCGGGGTTCTTCTTCCGCGACGTGGTCAACAAGCCGACCCGTGAGGAGCTGGAGGAGGCGCACCATCACGGCGACGGTGAGCAGCCCGAGATCGAGGCGGACGCCGACGACAGCTTCCGCGGCGTCACCGAGACCGGCGTCCCGCGCTCACACTGACGCTCCCGCCGTCGCCGAGCGCTGCCCTGGTTGGAACACCACGTTCTCGTGGAAGGTGCGCACTCTGCATGGGCTGCGGCCCCGTGCAGAGTGCGTACGAGTCATGCAGAGTGCCTCAGGATCGCACGCGAGTGGCGCAGGAGTGCCTCGGGATTCCCGCAGAACCGACGAGCGGCGGCCGTGCCGACGCGACTGGATCAGTGCAGCGCCGAGCCGCTGAGGAACTCGCTCCAGGAGATGTCCCAGTCGGTCCAGCCGTTGGCGGGCTCGAGAGTACGGTTGCTGCCCTTGACCTGGACGACGTCGCCGATGCGGGTGTTGTCGTACATCCAGCCGCTGTTCTCGACGCTCATCCCGACGCAGCCGTGGCTGACGTTGGCGAAGCCCTGTGAGCCCTCCGACCAGGGAGCGCCGTGGAGGAACTCGCCACTCCAGGTCACCCGCAGCGCGTTCGGCACGTTGGTGATGTTGTAGTACTCAGGGTCGTTCTGGCTGACGCCGGTGGTGGCGGCATCCATGTCCTTGTAGCGGTACTTCTCCATGATCACCTTGGTGCCGCTACGCGTCTCGTAGCCCGGCATGCCGCCGGTGACCGGGATCGCCCTGGCCATCCGGTCGTTGATGAAGACTCGCATGCGGTGGCTGTCGAGGTTGATCTTGCTGACCACCTTCCGACCGATGGTGAAGTCGAACTGCTCGCCGTACTGGCCGTAGATGCCGTTGCCGGCGGACACGCCGTTGATGTCAGCGTCGACGTGCACCTTGGTGCCGGCCGGCCAGAAGTGCTTAGGCCGGTAGTGGACCTCGGTGTCGCTGTACCAGTGCCAGGCGCCCTTGACCTGCGGCGTCGACGTCACGTGCAGGTTGCGCTCGATGCTGGCCTTGTCGGTCACCGGGATGTCGAACTGGATGACGACGGGCATCCCCACCCCGACGGTCGTCCCGTCGTAGGGCTGGATGTACTGCATGTAGGTCTGCTCGTCGAGCGTCAGCGCCTCAGTCCGGAACCGGGACCGCTCGGTCGTCGCCTGGCCCTCGGAGTTTTCGCCCCGCATCACCAGGCTGTAGCGCTCACCGGGCTCGAGCAGGTCGTCGGCCGTCCAGGTCGTGCCGTCTTCGCTGATCGTCCCCGGCACCTTCGCGTTGCGTCCCGCGTCGTTCCAGCTCATGACGACCTCACCGATCGTGCCGTCGGCGGCCGCGACGGAGACCTGGGTGTCGACGGCGACGTTGCGCTCGCCGGACGACACGCTGGACGTCAGGGTCACCGAGGGGATCTCGTCGGCGGCCTCGTCACTCGTGTCGGACTCCGTGCTCGAATCGTCGTCGGATGCGCTCGAACCCGAGCAGGCGACCAACGCGCCCGAGGCGGCGATCGCGGCTATCGCAAGTCCGATTCGCCCCGTTCTGCGCGTCGCGCGGAATCCGGTCGGCGTACGCCCCCGCATGATCATGAAGTCCTCCCATAGACGCCGGTCGGCGGCCAAGCCTAACAAGACCAGTCGACAAATCTGAGTCGGCCGCGAGGTGACCACGGTCACGACGGCGTCACAAGTTCGGTGACTACCCCGGGCTAGTGAGCGTAGTACCCACGGTAGTACTCGAACACGAATCCACACAAAGTTATCGATCCGACGCCGACACCGATGATGAACAGCCACCAGCCGAAGACAATTCCCAAGACGCAGACAGCCAGCGCCATACCGCAGAACAGCGGCCACCAGCTGAATGGCGGGAAGAAGCCGAGCTCCCCCGCACCGTCAGCGACCTCCGCCTCCTTGCGGTCCTCGGGGCGCTCGGGGATCTGCCGAGCCACGACACCGAGGAAGAACGCGAGGAGGCCCGCCAGCAGCGTCGTCATGACCAGGGCGGCCGTCCCCGTCACGTCCTCCGAGACCCACCAGTAGATCGGCGAGACGACGGCGAAGAAGACGCAGCACGCCGCGATGACGAGGGTTTCGATCTTCACCGGCGCTCCACGCTCTCGTCGCCGGTGCCCGACAGAGGCCCGGGCTTCTTGGGACCGTTGACCGTCGCCATCGCCGCGATCTCGGGGTGGTGCAGGTCGAACGCCGGGTTGATCGAACGGATCCGCGGCAACCGGACGAAGTTGTGCCGCGGCGGCGGACTGCTGGTCGCCCATTCGAGCGAGCGGCCCCAGCCCCACGGATCGTCGGACTCCACCTTGGGCGCTCGGCGGGTCTTCCACACGTTGTAGAGGAACGGCAGCGTGGACGCGCCGAGCAGGAACGCGCCGATCGACGACACCTGGTTGAGGGTCGTGAAGCCGGCGTCAGCCGGATAGTCCGCGTAGCGCCGCGGCATGCCCTCGACGCCGAGCCAGTGCTGGACGAGGAAGGTGGTGTGGAATCCGACGAACAGCAGCCAGAAGTGGATCTTGCCGAGCCGCTCGTCGAGCATCCGCCCGGTGAGCTTGGGCCACCAGAAGTAGAAGCCGCCGAACATCGCGAACACGACCGTGCCGAAGACGACGTAGTGGAAGTGCGCCACCACGAAGTAGGAGTCGGAGATCGAGAAGTCCAGCGAGGGGGACGCCAGGATGATGCCCGTCAGACCGCCAAACAGGAACGTCGTCAAGAAGCCGATCGACCACAACATGGGCGTGTCGAAGCGTAAGGACCCACCCCACATCGTGCCTATCCAGTTGAAGAACTTGACCCCCGTCGGTACGGCGATCAAGAACGTCATGAACGAGAAGAACGAGAGATTGACCGCCCCCGTGACGAACATGTGGTGGGCCCACACCGCCATCGACAGCACCGCGATGCTGAGCGTCGCCCCGACCAGGCCGACGTAGCCGAAGATCGGCTTGCGGCTGAACACCGGCAGGATCTCGGTGATGATGCCGAAGAACGGCAGCGCGATGATGTAGACCTCGGGATGTCCGAAGAACCAGAACAGGTGCTGCCACAAGATGGCGCCGCCGTTGGCCGGGTCGAACACGTGGGCGCCGAGCCGCCGGTCGGCCTCGAGCATGAGCAGCGCACCGGCGAGGATCGGGAACGCCATCAGCACGAGCAGGCTCGTGACCAGCACGTTCCAGGTGAAGATCGGCATCCGGAACATCGTCATGCCGGGTGCCCGCATCGTGAAGATCGTCGTCACGAAGTTGACGCCACCGAGAATCGTGCCGAGACCGGCCATCCACAGGCCCATGATCCACAGGTCGCCGCCGACGCCGGGCGAGTTCACGGCGTCGGACAGGGGCACGTATGCGAACCAGCCGAAGGCGGCCGCTCCGCCGGGCATCACGAAGCCGAGCGACGCGATGATGCCACCGAACAGGAACAGCCAGTAGCTGAGCATGTTGAGCCGCGGGAACGCCACGTCCGGCGACCCGATCTGCAGCGGCATGATCGCGTTGGCGAAGCCGACGAACAGCGGCGTCGCGAACAGCAACAGCATGATCGTGCCGTGCATCGTGAACAGCTGGTTGTAGGTCTCCTCCCCCACGAACTGGCCACCCGGCTCGGCCAGCTCGGCACGCATGAGCAGCGCCATGACGCCGGCGAACAGGAAGAAGACGAACGAGGTGATGAGGTAGAGGTGGCCGATGACCTTGTGGTCGGTGGTCGTGAGCCATTTGACGATGATCCGCCCGAGCGGCTTGCGACTCGGTTCGGGTGTCGCGGCTTCGGCCTCAGGGGTGACGGTCGTGGTCATGACTCCGTACCTCCCTCCAGTCCGGCGACCTCGTAGGCGTACTTGGCACCGGTGGTGAGTCCGACCTGCCCGGCGTCCGCGAGCTCGGTCAGGTGCTGCTCGTACTCCTCACTCGAGACGATATGCACCTCGAAGAGCATCCGCGAGTGGTAGGTGCCGCACAGCTCGGCGCACCGGCCCTGAAACACGCCCTCACGCGTGGGTGTCAGCGAGAACTGGTTCGTACGTCCTGGCACGACGTCGAGCTTGTAGAGGAACTCCGGCACCCAGAACGAATGGATCACGTCCGGCGAGATGAGCGTGAAGGTCACCGACTCGTCGACCGGCAGCCACAGCTCGGCGAACTGGTCCGGCGTGCCGACGTCGTAGACGGTCTGGTCGCCAGCGGCAGGCTCGTTGATGTAGTTGAAGGTCCAGTTCCACTTCTGCCCGACGACCGTGATCTCGTGGTCCGGATTGTCGATGACTTCCTGGACCTTGTCTTGCGTCTGGACGCTGTGAAAGAAGAACACTGCGACGATGATGAGCGGGGCGATCGTGTAGAGCACCTCGATGGGGAGGTGATACTCGGTCTGCGTGGGGACCTCGTCGTCGGACCGGCGGCGATAGCGGATCGCGCACCAGATGATCAGGCCCCAGACCAAGAAGCCGACCGCGAACGCCGCGATCCAGCTGCCGATCCAGAAGTCGAACATCGGGTCCGCGCGGTCACTGGCCGACTCCGGCTGGGCGAGACGCTTGACCTGGTCCCAGTCGGCCTCCGTGCAGCCGCTCAGCAGCAGGCTCGAGCCGACGAGCAGAACGGCAAGTCCGACGAGGCGGCGGGCTCGCGGCTGCGAGCGATGGGGCCGCTTGCCGGTCGACGTGCCGCGGGCGGCGTTGTCCAGATCCACGGGCGCCTTCCTCGTCGATGCCCGACTTCTCCGGGCGTACCTCGTGTCCACAGGCCGATCTGCCGCTGTGGCAGGCGATCGTCGTGGAACTGCCTGTCGCTTGCAGAACCCTACTCCAGAGGGACCTACTACAGCGCGTCGGGTCGGGGCTGGGGTCGTGGCGGTTCACGCTCTAACGTCGAAGTGTGAGCGACACTCCCGCCGGGCGTCCGGAGGCGGCTCCGCATCGGCCCCGTACCTACCTCGACGCCGGTTCGAGCGAGCCGCTGCGGCCGATCGCCCGCGACACCTTCGCCGCCGCTCTCGACGAGGGCTGGGCGGACCCGTTGCGGCTGCACAGCGAGGGCCGGCGAGCTCGGCTGCTGTTCGACAGCGCCCGCGAGATCGTGGCCGCCGAGATGGGCTGCCGACCGGACGACGTCAGCTTCCCGCCGTCTGGCACCGTCGCCGTCCACGCCGGCCTGTCGGGCCTGCTGACCCGCCGACGGCCGCGGCTGATCCACAGCGCGGTCGAGCACTCCAGCGTGCTGCACACGGCCGACTATTACGTCGCCAGCGGCGGTGCGCGGGACAGGGTCGGCGTCGGCCGCGACGGCCGGGTCGACGTCGCGGCGCTCGGCGACGAGCTCGATCGAGTCGACGGCGGCCCGGCGGTGGTCGCGGTCCAGGCGGCCAACCTCGAGTCCGGTGCCATCCACTCGGTCGAGCAGATCGCGACTGCCTGCGCCGACGCCGAGGCGCCATGGTTCGTGGACGCGGCCGCGATCGTCGGTCGGCTGCCCGTTCCGCCGGGCTGGTCGGTGGCCGCCGCCAGTGCGCACAAGTGGGGCGGGCCGGCCGGAGTCGGCGTGATGGCCGTGCGCCGCGGGGCTCACTGGCGCGCCGCGACCGTGGCCGACGAACGTCTCGACCCGCGCAACCCCGGATACGAGAACATTCCCGCGATCCTCGCCGCGGCGGCGGCTCTGCAGGACATGGCGGCCGATGCCGCCGCGCGGGCCGACCGACAGCGCGCCCTGACCGAGAAGCTGCGGTCGCGGATCGCCGCCACGATCCCCGACGTCGAGGTGATCGGGCCGGCGGACGAGCGGCTACCGCACGTCGTCGCCTGCTCGTTCCTCTACGTCGACGGCGAGGTGCTCGTGACCGAGCTCGACCGGCTCGGCTATGCCGCCGCGAGCGGCTCGGCCTGTACCTCGAGCACCCTCGAACCCAGCCACGTCCTCGCCGCGATGGGAGTTCTCACGCACGGCAACGTCCGGATCTCGCTCACTGTCGACACCACGGCTGATGAGCTCGACGAGTTCCTCGCCGCCCTGACCGAGGTCGTCACGTCGACCCGCGAGCGGTTGGGGGCACCATGAGCGGCCCGGCGCCTGACGTGACGCTGGACTGCACCGGCGAACGGTGTCCGCTGCCCGTGATCCGGCTCGCCCAGGCGATCCGGTCGGTCGCGCCCGGGGGTGTCGTCCGCCTGCTGGCCGACGACCCGGCCGCGCTCGCCGACGTCCCCGCGTGGTGCCGGATGCGCGACCAGGACCTGCTCGGCGTCGACCAGACCGACGGCGGCCCGGCGACCTTCGACGTCCGGCGCCGCTAGGGGCGCGGGAAGCTGAACCGCTCGGCGATGTCGGCGGCCGCGTCCGCGCCGTAGGCGGAGGCGAAGCGCTCCAGGAAGCTGTCGCGCGCCAAGACGTACTCCTGTGTCCCGGTGGTCTCGACGACACTCGCGGCGACCGCACAGCCGAGTTGCGCCGCCCGCTCCACCGACAGGCCGTTCTCCACACCCGCGAGGTAGCCGGCGCGGAAGGCGTCGCCGACACCGGTCGGCTCAACCGCCTTGACGTCCGGGATCGCCGCGACTTCGATGTCGGGCTCGCCCTCCCGGTAGACGCGGACGCCGTCGGCGCCGTGGGTCACGACGCGGGTGCCGACCCGGGACAGCACCTCGGCGGCGTCCCAGCCGGCCTTCTTCTCGATCAGCGCCGCCTCGTAGTCGTTGCTGAACAGGTACGCGGCGCCCTCGATGAGCTGGCGGATCAGGCCGCCCTCGGCCCAGGCCAGCTGCTGCGACGGATCGGCGGCGAAGGCGTACCCACGCTGCCGGCACTCCTCGGTGTGCCGGAGCATCGCCTCGGGGTCGTTGGGGCCGATCACGACGAGGTCGAGACCGCCCACCCGCCGGGCGATCGGCGCCAGCTCGATCTCGCGGGCCTCGCTCATCGCCCCGGCGTAGAACGACGCCAGCTGGGCCATGGTCTCGTCGGTCGTACAGATGAAGCGGGCGGTGTGCTTGGTCAGCGACACGTGGATCGAGTCGCAGTCCACGCCGTGCCGTTCGAGCCAGGAGCGGTAGTCCGAGAAGTCCTCGCCGACCGACCCGACGAGCACCGGACGCTGGCCCAGGCAGGCCATGGCGAACGCGATGTTGGCGGCGACGCCGCCGCGACGGATCTCGAGCTCGTCCACGAGGAACGACAACGCGAGCTTGTCGAGCTGATCGACGACGAGCGAGTCGGCGAAGCGCCCCGGGAAGGTCATCAGATGGTCGGTCGCGATCGACCCGGTGACTGCGATCGTCACGGCTACTCCCACGCGTCACGGCCGGCCGCTCCAGCCTGCCCAGGCCGCCTCAGACTACCCGCCGGTACTGGTTCCCGACCGAGCGCGGTCGGGCTAGCGTCAGAGCAGACATACGAGGCTTTGGAGACCGCGATGGGCAAACCGCCCTATGAGGACGCTGATGCCCTCGATCTGATGCGGGCTGACGCGGACCAGGTGGAGTTGCCGCAAATGGCGGCTCTCCCTACTCCCCTGCCCGAGATGCCGGGGTCGTCCGGCGGCTTCGACGTACCGTCCGGCGTGGCCGACCTCGGTGGCCGGGTGCACGTCTATCTGGACTGAGGCCCGCTAGAGATCCTTGCGGAAGTGGACGTCCGCCTCGCCGTCGGTGGGCACGCCGTCCCAGCGGAAGATCTCGCGGTAGCCGTGCTTCTCGTAGAACCGGGGCGCTTGGAACGTGAACGAGGTGACGAAGACCCGGCGCGCCCGCGCTTGCAGGCCTCGGCCTCGAACGCGTCCAGGAGTGTCGTGCCGAGGCCGCTGCCGCGGCTGTCGGCGCGTACCCAGGTAAGGCCGATCCCGGCGGCCTCGCCCCACGTCCAGCCGCTCACGCCCGCGGCGAGCTCGCCGTCGGCATCGCGTACCTCGACGGTCAGCTCCTGAGCGGACGCGACACCAGGGGTGCGTTCGTCGCTCGGCCGACAGTCGCTCGTCGAAATCGGGGCGCTCGGCACCGACCGAGACGGTGAAACAGCTGCTCGGAGGGTCGCTCAGTGGAACGAGTCGCCGCAGGCGCACGAGCCGGTGGCGGTCGGGTTGTCGATCGTGAAGCCCTGCTTCTCGATGGTGTCGACGAAGTCGATCTTGGCGCCGTGCAGATAGGGCGCGCTCATCCGGTCGACGACGACATGGACCCCGCCGAACTCGCGGACGTCGTCGCCGTCGAGTGACCGCTCGTCGAAGAACAGCTGATAGCGGAGCCCGGAGCAGCCACCCGGCTGGACGGCGATCCGCAACTGCAGGTCGTCGCGGCCCTCCTGCTCGAGCAGGCTCTTCACCTTGGCGGCCGCGGCATCGCTCAGCGTCACACCATCGGCGCTGATCTGCGTGTCGCCTTGAACCGTCATCTCGCGCTCCCGATTGGTTGGGACCATGTCATCCGGTGCAACAACCTGTCGCCCGGCTCATTCCCATGATCGCACAGCGACTCAAACCGGGCTCAGTGCGACCACGTGCGTGCCACGCGTTGCGCCAGGGCCTCGAGACCGGCCGCCGGCTCCGCGAACGCGGCGTCCCGGCCGACGACGTCGACGACGGAATAGGCCGATTCGACCCCCATCGCACGCATCTCGCGCGCGCCGACCAGCACCTGGCCGGCCAGCACCACACAGGGCCGGACCGCATGACCGGCGATCTCCGCGACGCCGTAGACGACCTTGCCCGAACGTGAGGAGAAGTCGTACGCCCCTTCGCCGGTGAGGACGAGGTCGGATCGACTCGCCTGGCCGGCGAGCCCGACCGCGTCGGCGACCAGGTCGATCCCAGAGGTCCGGGTGCCGCCGAGCGCGAGCAGCCCGAAACCAAGGCCACCGGCAGCGCCCGCGCCCGGCGCGTCGGCCAGCCGGCGATCCGTGGGAGTGGCGCCGGGCGTCGCGACCACGAACGCGTCGAGGATCGCGTCGACCGGCGCCTTGCGCTCGTCGGCGAGCCCTTTCTGCGGGCCGTAGACGTTGGTCGCGCCGAACATGCCGAGCAGCGGGTTGTCCACGTCGCTGGCGACCACCAGCTCGCTCTTGCGGAGCCGAGTGCGGGCCGCCGTCAGGTCGACCGTGCGGACTCCTTCGAGGCCTCGCGATCCGGCCGCCAGGTCGCCGTCGGCGGCGGCGCCCAGGGCCGACCACATGCCGGCACCGGCGTCATTGGTGGCGCTGCCGCCGAGTCCGACCACGATCCGATCGACACCGGCGTCCACGGCCAGTCCGATCAGTTCGCCGACGCCGTACGTCGACGCCCCCTCCGGATCCCGCTCCGCCGCGGGCACCAGATGCAGTCCGCAGGCCTGCGCCGATTCGACGTAGGCCGTGCCGTCGACGACCAGGACACCGGCCGGGACCGGCTGACCCAGTGGACCGCGTACGGTCGCCGCGACGAGTTCGCCTCCGAGGGCCGTGTGCAGCACGTCGACGAAGCCCGGTCCACCATCGGCCATCGGGCACAGCGTGAGCTCGTCGCCCGGCGCCTGGCGCCGCCATCCGGTCGCGATCGCCTCGGCGGCTTCGACCGCGGTGAGCGTGCCGGCGTACTTGTCAGGGGCGACGACGACTCGCATGGCCCCATCATGGCGACTCACTCCGGGGTGCCACCGCATGGGCCGCCCGACGCCTCGGGCCAAGCCGAGCGTGTCGAGGTGCGGCTACGGTGACGCGGTGCGGATCCGACCGATGACCCTCGACGATGTCGACGCCGCCGAGCGGCTGACCGACGAGGCGTCGTACGTACTCGACAGTGGGACCCAGCGGGTCGACTGGCCGGCCGCGAGCCGTCGGGACGCCACCCGCAGTGCCCAGTGGCGGCGCCGCTGCGCACATCTGGTCGAACACGACGCGGGTGGCTGCTGGATCGCCGAGGACGACGGCCGGACGCTCGGCATCGCCATCTCGCTGCGGCGCGAGTCGCTTTGGGGGCTGACCAGCTACTTCGTGGTCCCCGACGCCCAGGGCGCCGGGATCGGCAAGGCGCTCCTGGACGCCGCCCAGCAGCACGCCGACGGCGCCGATCGGGCGCTGCTCTGCGCGTCCCACGACCCGAAGGCGTTCCGCCGCTACCGACAGGCGGGCTTCACCATGCATCCGACGATGGTGAGCTGGGGAACGGTCGACCGGACGGCGATCCCGGCGCTGCACCGGGTACGGGACGGCTCGGCATCCGATGGCGACCTGTGCGACGACGTCGACCGGCGTACGCGAGGGGCCGGTCACGGCGTCGACCACACGCTGATGCGAGCCGACCAGGATCTCCTCGTCGTCGACGACTCCGCCGGGCGCGGCTACTGCTACGCCTTCCCGGCCGGCGGTGCCTACCTGCTCGCGGCGACCGATCCGGACACGGCTGGCGAACTGCTCTGGGAGGCGCTCGCCCGGTCGTCGGACGGCCCACGGTTCGGCTTCCGCTACGCCACAGCAGCGCAAGAGTGGGCGGTCGACATCGGGCTCGCCGCTCGCCTCGAGATCCACAGCACCGGATATCTGGCCTGTCGGGGTATGACTCTCGTCACTCCCTACTTGCCCAGCGCGCACTTCATGTGAGATCGGGAATCGGTCCCGGCGGGTCATGATGGAATGAACATCGAAGCCCCAAGCTTGGAGACGATGTGACGACCGTCGACCTGCCCCTCCTCACCCTGGGTACCGGGCGCGATCCGCGCTCGGAGCGTGGCGTGCACTGTCCCGGTGACCTTCCACCGGCGTCCGACCCGGACCTCGTCGAGCGCGCCCGCGCCGCCAAACAGGCGCTGGGCTCGAAGGTGTTCGTGCTGGGCCACCACTACCAGCGCGACGAGGTCATCCAGTTCGCCGACGTGACGGGCGACTCGTTCAAGCTGGCTCGCGAGGCCGCGGCCCGGCCGGAGGCGTCGTACATCGTCTTCTGCGGCGTCCACTTCATGGCCGAGTCGGCCGACATCCTCACCGCGGACCATCAGCAGGTCGTGCTTCCCGATCTCGCCGCCGGCTGCTCGATGGCCGACATGGCCCGGCTGCACCAGGTCGAGGACGCCTGGGAGGTGCTCGAGGACGCCGGCGTCGCCGACGTGACGGTCCCGGTCACGTACATGAACTCCTCGGCGGACATCAAGGCCTTCTGCGGCCGCAACGGCGGCGCCGTGTGCACCTCGTCGAACGCCAAGACCGCTCTCGCGTGGGCGTTCGAGCAGGGCGAGAAGGTGCTCTTCTTCCCCGACCAGCATCTCGGCCGCAACACCGCCGTGCTGCAGATGGGCTTCGACCTCGACGACTGTGTCGTCTACGACCCCCGCAAGACCGACGGCGGGCTGACGCCGGAACAGCTCCGGGACGCCCGGATGATCCTGTGGCGCGGACACTGCTCGGTCCACGGCCGATTCACCGCGAAGTGCGTCGACGAGGTACGCGAGCGCGTCCCCGGCGTCAACGTGCTGGTGCACCCCGAGTGCACGTACGACGTCGTCACGAAGGCCGACCTGATCGGGTCGACGGAGTTCATCATCAAGACACTCGCCGAGGCGCCGTCCGGGTCCGCGTGGGCCGTCGGCACCGAGCTGAACCTGGTCCAGCGGCTGGCCGCGGAGCATCCCGACAAGCAGGTCATGTTCCTGGACAAGACGGTCTGCTACTGCTCGACGATGAACCGGATCGACCTGCCGCACTTCGTCTGGGCGATGGAGAACCTCGTCGAGGGCCGCGTCGTCAACCCGATCGCGGTCGACCCGGACACGACGCAGGAGGCGCTGGTCGCCCTCGACCGGATGCTCGCCCTGCCCGGCTGAGACGAAAGAATCGACATTGCGGTGGTTCTGGCCGCCACGATGTCGATTCTTCGACGCACGTCCGGACCGGCGTCAGCTGAGCCCGGGCGCTCCCCAGAGGGCGAGCCACCGCTCGAGGCTCTTCTCGATCGGCACGTCGTCGGCGACCGCACCGCGGATCTGGAGCTCCAGGCCGTTGTCGCGTCGCTGGTCACCGAGCGGAGCGAACGGATAGAAGGTGCCTCGCTTGTAGAGGTAGACGAGCCCGAGGGTCTGGCCCTCCGGCCCCTTGAAGCCCACCACCGAGCACAGCAGCGACGGGCCGAAGCCGTGCGCCTCCAGAGTCGTGTTGACGGTGTGCAGCTCGGTCACCAGCTCCGACAGGGCGTCCGGCTCCTGCCGGCATTCGAGCCAGGTGAAGCCGTACGAGTCCTGCACCCGCTCGACGGCCGGACCGCCGTCGGCGTCGAGCAGCTCCTGGATGTCGGCCTGCATCGACGCGAAGGCGGCACCCTCGTTGGCGCGATAGCAAACGGCGCCGATGCCGGTCGGCTTGAATCCGGCGGCGGCCTCGAGCGTCACGGCAGCCTGCGGGAGAGCGAACAATGAGTCGAGATTGGCCTTGGCCGGCTTGTTCCGGCCGAGCAGTGAGTCGAGAAGCCCCACGGGCTACACCTGTCGTCCGAGGTCGGCGGAGATCTTGGCCAGCTGGTCGAGCCGGGTCTGGATGTGCGGGTGCGTCGACAGCAGTGAGGAGATGTGCTCGGCCTTCAGCGCGGGCGTGAAGAAGAACGCGTTCATCGACTGTGCCTGCCGCAGGTCGCGAGTCGGGATCCGGGCCATGTCGCCGGAGATCTTGGTCAGCGCCGACGCCAGGGCCGACGGCTTGCCGGTCAGGTAGGCGCCGCTCCGGTCGGCCGACAGCTCGCGATAGCGCGACAACGCCCGGGTCAGCAGGAAGCTGATCGCGTAGACCACCAGGCTCACCAACCAGATGATCAACCACACGGGCGGGCCGCTGTCGCGGCCACGGTCACCGCCGCCGAAGAACAGCCCCCACCGGGCGATGAAGCCGGCGCACAGGCCGATGACCGACGCGACGGTCATCACCGCGACGTCGCGGTTGGCGACGTGGGCGAGCTCGTGACTGAGCACGCCCTCCAGCTCCTCGGCGTTGAGCCGCCGCATGATGCCGGTGGTCACACAGACCACGGCGTGGTCGGGCGACCGTCCGGTGGCGAAGGCGTTGGGCAGGTCGGTGTCGGCGATCGCGACGCGTGGCTTCGGCATGTCGGCCAGTGCCACCAGCCGGTCGACCATGCCGTGCAGCTCCGGCGCCTGCTCCGGCGTGACGACGCGGGCTCGCATCGACGCCAGCGCCATGCGGTCCGAGAAGTACCACTGCGCCCCGGCCAGGGCGATCACGACGATGATGCCGAAGAAGAGGTTGGTGTAGGCGATCAGCACCGCGCCGAACAGCAGCCACAGCGCGACCAGCAGTACCCCGACCAGGCCCATCCGGGCCGTCAGGCCCCGATCCCCCCGAAATCTTGTCTTCACCTCGGTCACCACCTCTCGCCGTACTGAACGAACGACGAATCCGGCGTGTTCCGGGGCCCGGATCTAGAGGGCATCCGGGATGAGCCCCTCGTCGCCGAGCAGTGCGACCACCTCGTCGACCTTGGCATCGGACGGAGGCAGAATCAGGTCGGAATCGACCAAAGTGTCCTCGGGGAGCGCGGTGCCCCAGCTACGGACGGCGTCGAGCAGCCCGGCGAGTGCGGGTCCGAACGCCGCCTCGTCCTTGCTGTCGACCGCCGCCTCGACCGCGGAGTCGAGCTCGTTCAGCGCGTCGAGATGACTGTCCTCGACGTCGAACTGCCCTTCGCCCAAGATCCGCACGATCATGACTGACCCTCCTGCTGCCGCTTCGCCTGGGCCTGGTCGGTGGATGCGCCGGACTCGCCTTCGAGGGCCTTCGGCTGGTCGCCGCTGCCGATCTGCGCCTTCATCGCGGCGATCTCGGCGTCGACGTCCTGGCCGGCCGACAGCTGCTCGAGTTCGCGGGCGATGTCGTCGCTGGGCTGTCCGCTGGCGTCGTCGAGGGCACCAGAGGCAATCAGCTCGTCGATCGCGCCGGCCCGGGCCTGCATCGTCGCGGTCTTGTCCTCGGCGCGCTGGATGGCCATGCCGACGTCG
>Ga0209382_10000431_pt1 | contig 69233 bp, 66 predicted proteins | sample SoiMetdeltSBSDD5_FD_187599 | JGI IMG/M metagenome (GOLD analysis project Ga0209382, IMG submission 187599) | Bulk soil microbial communities from a Populus tree surrounding site in Tennessee, USA - Soil MetaG P. deltoides SBSDD5 (SPAdes) (version 2) | ecosystem: Environmental > Terrestrial >...
GGGTCATCGCCGGCCCAGGCCATCGCGGCCTCGGCGGCCGCTCGCGTGTCCTCGGTGGCGAGGGGAGAGGGGCCGCTGGCGTGGAGGTTGGCGACGACCAGCCCGGGCTCGAGACGGGCGAAGGTCACGATGCGACGCTCGGGAGGTCCCCGCAGCACGATCGCCGCCGTCCGAAGCGAAGGTCCCAGGGCACCGCGGGCGAGGATGGCGTTGGCTCCCCCTTCCCAGGCACCCATCAGGTCCGGCCGCCACTGGGCGATCGGGCGGCGGATCGAGCGCAGCCAGTTGCGCGAGGTCAACGTCAGCTCGATCTCGGCACCGCAGGCGGCCGCGAGCCCCTGGCCCCAGCGCGGCGGAAGCTCCTGCAGCAGGGCGACGTCCCAGCGCGCGGCGGCGAGTACGCCGGCGAACTCGTCGAGCAGGTCGCGGTTCACCTGGACGTGGGTCTCGTTTCGCTCCTCGACTCCGAAGAGCCAGGAGCGCCAGGTGAAGAGAGCCGGGTCGGGAGGGAAGTCGCGGCCGTGAAAGACGTTCCAGGTGAGGGCGGAGAGTTCCATAGATATTGGTGAGGGGCTTTAGCCCCGAAACTGGCTGGTGCCGTTGCTGGTGTGTTGGTGAGGGGCTTTAGCCCCGAAACTGGCTGGTGCCGTTGCTGGTGTTCCGATCTTCTACCCGGGGCGTACCATGCGCGGCTTCCCGTGGCCCGACATTTCCTCACCGGCGAGGAGCTCGCGCGCAGCGAGCTGGACGCCCTGCTCACCCGCGCAGCGGAGCTGAAGGCCGGACGGTCGAGGGGGAGGGCGGGCGACGCCCTGGCCGGGCGGAGCGTGGCGCTGGTGTTCGAGCATCCCTCGACGCGAACACGCGTGTCCTTTGAGATTGCGGTGGCTGAGCTGGGAGCAACGCCGCTCGTGCTGCGCGGCGACGAGCTTCAGCTCTCGCGCGGCGAGTCGATTGAGGACACGGCGCGCGTGCTCTCGCGTTACGTCCACGCGATCGTGCTACGGGCTGGAGCACACGAGACGCTGGAGCGACTGGCCGCCGGCGCCGACGTTCCCGTGATCAACGGGCTCACCCCGCAGCACCACCCATGCCAGGTGCTCGCCGACCTGCTGACGTTGCGCGAGCGGTTCGGCGACCTGTACGAGGTGAAGCTGGCGTACGTCGGCGACGGCAACAACGTCGCCCGCTCGTTGGCGCTCATTGGAGGTATCGCCGGCCTCGAGCTGCGAGTCGCCTCGCCGGAGGGCTACTCGCTCGAGCCGGGGCTGGCCGCCCTCGACACGACGGACGCCCGGGAAGCGGTCGCGGGCGCGGATGCCGTCTACACCGACGTCTGGGTCAGCATGGGCGGCGAGGCCGGCGCCGACCGGCGCCGATCCGACCTCGCGCCATATCGCCTCGACTCCAACCTCCTGACCCACGCCGCGGATCGGGCGATCGTCCTGCACTGCCTCCCGGCCCACCCGGGAGAGGAGATCACCGAGGACGTCCTGTACGGCGAGCGTTCCGCGGTCTTCGACCAGGCGGAGAACCGCCTGCACGCCCAGAAGGCACTCCTCGAGCTCCTCGTCGAGTAGCCCGCGGCCGCGGTCGGACGACCGCTGGTTCCGCGCTCTGTACCCGTTGCGGGCACGCTTGTCCTTCGATCACGACTTCACAGCCGGACCGTCGAGCCAGCTCGGCTCCTCGAATTTCCCGTACTCCTGAATTGCGCCATAGATGTGCTGCACCAGCCGTGTGCTTTTGAGGACGCTGACGCAGCAGACGCCATACGGCAGGTGGTTCCGCTTTCGGCCACTGCTCGAGGTCGGCGCATGATTCAACGTGTGGCCCCGCAGAGCCGCCCTCGGAAGGTCGAGGGCATGGAGCCAGTGATCCTCGATCTCGCGAATGGAGAAACCATTGCCGGTGTAGACGTTGAGGCGGACCGTGATGCGGTCCATAGGGACGCGCAGCGATTCGCGCAGGAAGCGGACAAAGAACCGGACCATCGCGATGTCCGAATTGACGAACCGGATCGTGTTTCGGTTCTTCGCGCCTTCGGCCCAATACAAGAGGCAGCCTGCGAGGTGAAGTGCGTCGCCCTCGCCTGCGCGTGCCCTGCCTTCCTCCTGGTAGACGAGCCTCCTGGCGCGACTCCTACGCCGCCACTGGTCGGCCCGTCGCTGGATGACTTCAGGGTCCTGTGGTCCCTTAGGACCGCGGAGATTTCGCTGGTGTTGGGCCGGCGTGAGTTCGATGTCGCGCGTCCAATAAGAGACGCTGGATGGCGAGACGTTCAGGGCACTCGCGATCCGCTTCACGGGCATGCCTCGACGCCGAAGCGCTTTAGCGTCCTCACGTTCTGGGTGCTTCCTGGCAACGAACATACGTTCGATAGCATGACTCCCCGCCCGGATGGAATCTCACCCAAGCCCACCGTCTTTGACGCATACACTCAGTCCCGTTGGCCCCGTCGTCTAACGGTTAGGACATCAGGTTTTCAACCTGGGAGCGGGGGTTCGACTCCCCCCGGGGCCATTTAGTTCGACCCTCCGACTGCTCGCGTCATGCAACCCGAGATCCACCTAGGCCCGATCACCCTCCAGACCTTCGGGATCATGTTCGCGCTCGGGTTCATCGCGGCGGGGGCGGTGCTCGCGCGGCGGCTGAAGGAGCTCGGGAAGCCCACCGACTGGGCCTACGAGATAGCCATCGCGGCGCTGGTCGGCGGGATCGTCGGAGCTCGCCTCAACTACGTCATCCAGAACTACGACGCCGTCAGGGGCGACCTCCTCGGCAACCTCTTCTCGGGCTCGGGGCTGGTCTGGTTCGGCGGTGCCATCGGCGGCGCGATCGGGGTGGTCCTCTGGGCATGGCGGCGCAAGATGCTCAACCTCACGCTCCTCGACATCTGCGCGGTGCCGCTCGCGGTCGGCTACGCGATCGGCCGCATCGGGTGCCAGGTCTCCGGCGACGGCGACTACGGCAAGGCGTGGGACGGTCCCTGGGCCATGGCCTACCCGCACGGCACGAAGCCCATCGACACGCCGGTTCAACCGACCCCCATCTACGAGACGCTTGCGATGGGCCTGGTCGCCTACTTCCTCTGGCGGCTCCGCGACCGGGTGCAGCCCGGGATCCTCTTCGCGATCTACCTCATCCTCGCCGGCACGGAGCGCTTGCTCGTCGAGTTCATTCGCCGGAACACGCCCGAGCTCCTCGGCCTGACGCAGCCGCAGCTCATCAGCGTGGTGATGATCGCCGTCGGCGTCGTATGGCTCGTGCTGAAAGCGCGACGCGGACCGCTCACGAAGCCGGCTCCCCCCGCGACCGCTCAGACGGCGGCGATGCGCACGACCGCGTAGATCAGCGCGAATCCCGCCACCGTCAGCCCGACCCGCGACCATGACGCGTGCCCGTGGTGCGCCTCCGGGATCAGGTCCGTCGCCCCCAGGTAGATGAAGAACCCGACGTAGAGCGCGAGGATGTGCCCCAGCGCCTCCTCGGAGATCGTCACCGACGCGCCCACGAGCGCCCCCAGCACCGGAGCGACCGCGTCGGCGATCAGCCATCGGCGCGCCTGGCGCCGGTTGCCCGACTGCATGAGGACGAAGCTGACCATGTTCATCCCGTCCGCGAAGTCGTGCGCCGCGACCGCGACGAACACGAGCACGCCCGTCGCGGTGTTCAGCCCGAAGGCCAAGCCGATCCCCAGCCCGTCGATGAAGCTATGCACCGCCAGTCCTACCGCGCCGAGCGCGCCCACCTTATGGTGCGCCTTGGCCTGATCGGGGTCGTCGCGGTGGTGGAGCACGAGCAGCCGCTCCACCAGGAAGAACGCGAGGAAACCCACACCGACCAGCGCGGCGGTCGTCTCCGCGTGACCGATCGCGTCGATCGCCTCCGGCAACACGTCGAACAGCGCGACCGCCACGACGATCCCGCCCGTGAAGGCGATCACGGTCGGCAGGTTGTGCGCGAGCTTGAGCGCGATGCGCCCCCCGATGAGCGTGGTCACGAAGGTCAGGCACGCGAACGGGATTGCGATCCATGTCATCCCGCCGACCTCGCTCGACACCGCGGGCAGATCCCGGCGAACAGCAGCCGGTGTCCGGTGATGGCGAACCCCGTCTGCCGCTCGACGACCGATTCCTCCACCAGGCATCCGGGCACCGGCTCCACGGCACCGCAGCGGTCGCAGCGGACGTGCTCGTGGTGCTCGCCGACGGGCTCGAACCGTGCCCTCCCGTCCCCCAGGTCGATCCGCAGCACCTCACCGGCGCTCTCCAGCTGCCGCAACGCCCTGAAGACCGACGAGAAGTCCGCCGGCACGCCCCCCCGCGCGAGGGCCTCCCGAAGCTCTTCGATCGTCCAGTCGTGGCGTCCCTCGACTGCCAGCACCTCGGCGAGCGCGGGTCGGATGTGGCTCGGCCGAGCGATGGCGGGACCATAACGCAAGCGACTTGCGGAAACCCCCGTGGATCCAGCTCCGCTGTTCTCAGACGCCGTGAAGGAGCCCGCCGTCGAGCGGGATCACCGTCCCGGTGAGGTACGCCGCCCGCTCGGAACATAGGAACGCCACCAGATCGCCGTACTCCTCCGGCTGTCCCAGGCGGCCAGCGGGCACCCCGTCGGCGGCGCCTCGCTCCATCTCCTCCCAGGAACCCCAGTTGGACGCCAGCCTGTCGGTCGCGAAGCGCCCGGTGGCGACCGTGTTCACCGTGATCCCGTCGCCCGCAACCTCGCTCGCGAGAGTCTTGAAGAACCCGACCGCGGCCATGCGGTGCGCGTTCGAGAGCGCGAGATGCGGAATGGGCTCTCGCACCGAGCTCGACGAGACGTTCACGATCCGCCCCCACCCCCGGTCACGCATCCCGGAAACCGCCGCCTCGGCGAGCACCCGCGGCGCCAGGACGAGGGACCGGTACGCCCGCTCCCACTCCTCGGCCGCGTTGTCGAGAGCGCCACCGTGGGGCGGTCCGCCCGTGTTCGTCACGAGGATGTCCACCGGCCCGAGCTCGCCCTCGACCGCTTCCGGCAGCGACGCCAGGCGCTCCAGATCCTCGGTATCCGCTTCAAACGCAACGACCTCGCCCTCGATCTCGTCCGCAGTCGCCACGACCCGTTCGCGCGACCTGCTCGCGATCGCCACACGCGCTCCCTCGCGCGCCAGCGCCGCGGCGATTCCCCGCCCGATTCCCCGGCTCGCGCCGAGCACCAGCGCCGTTCTGCCGCCGATTCCCAGATCCACGCGCCCAAACTATCGGTGGGATACGGTGGGCGCGATGTCCGGCGGCGACCTCTACGAGCAGATCGTCGAGGCGGCCAACGCGCTCTACGGGTCGCACCCACGGAGTCGCGCCCTGCACGCCAAGGGAACCTGGTGCGCCGGCACGTTCACCGCAACGCCGGAGGCGGCGGAGCTATGCCGCGCGGCTCACTTCCGGGGCGACTCGGTCCCGGCCACGATCCGGTTCTCGAACGCCAGCGGCGACCCCAGCTCCGACGACTGGCAGCGGGACTCCCGCGGGATGGCGGTCCGGATGCGCCCGGCCGTCGGTGACGAGGCCGACATCCTCGCCGTCACGACCCCCGCCTTCGTGCTGCGGACTCCGGAGGAGTTCCTCGAGCTCATGCGGTTGCGAAAGCCCGACCCCGAGACCGGCCAGCCCGACTGGGAGGAGCTCGGCGCCTTCCTCGGCGAGCATCCCGAGGCGCAGACGGCCGTCCAATGGACGCTGAACGCGGAGCCGCCCGCGAGCTTCGCGACGCAGGTTTACCACTCGCCACACACCTTCCGGCTCCTAGACACCGACGGCCGCCCGACCCTCGTCCGCTACCGCTGGCGCCCCCACGCCGGCGAGGCCACCATCCCCGACGACGACGCGAAGCAGCGGGGCGGCGACTACCTGCGTTCCGAGCTCGCGGACCGGCTCGCCGAGGGCCCGGTCAGGTTCGACCTGAAGCTTCAGATCCCGGCGGAGGAGGATTCGATCGACGATCCGACCACCGTCTGGCCGGATGACCGCGAGCGGGTCAACGCCGGGCGGCTCGAGATCACCGGGATCGTCGATGACCCCGAGGTCGGTGACCACATCGAGGTCTTCGATCCCACCCGCGTAGGCGACGGCATCGAGCTCTCCGACGATCCGATCCTGCACGCGCGCCGACGCGCGTACTCGGTCTCCGCCTATCGACGCCTCGGTGTCGAGGTGGACAACCCGTCCACGCCCCCTTCGGGCTGACGGTCGGCATAATCCGGGCGGGCGGTTAGCTCAGCTGGGAGAGCGCTCGCCTTACAAGCGAGAGGTTCGCCGGTTCGAGTCCGGCACCGCCCATCTCGGGTCTGGCGCGCGAGCCTGACTCCGGGCTTATCCTGCCGCCAACGGTCCCGGTAGCCAGAGGAGGAGAGCTCATGTCGGTCGAGCAGTCGCTCGCGCAATTTCAGGAGACGGAGAGCCCGGATCCGTTTTCGCTCCAGAACTCGAAGCTGCTCAAGGTGGAGCTCGCGGACGTGACGATCCAGGCGAAGCTCGGCTCGATGGTCGCCTACCAGGGCGACGTGAAGTTCGAGCATGCGGGGAGCGGCGGGGTCTCGCGCATGCTCAAGAAGGCGGTCACGAGCGAGGGAACCAACCTGATGAAGATTTCGGGCACCGGCGAGGTCTTCCTGGCGGACATGGCGCAGGACATCCACCTGATCAAGCTCGAGGACGACAAGATCACGGCGAACGGCGCCAACGTCCTCGCGTTCGACGCCGGCATCGACTGGGACATCAAGCGCGTCGAGGGTGCCTCCGGCGCGCTCGCCGGCGGCCTGTACAACATGGAGCTCGCGGGCAACGGCTGGATCGCGCTCGTCTCGGACGGCCCGCCCCTCCTGCTCCAGCTCGACGGCGAGCAGACCTTCGCCGACCCACAGGCGGCCATCACCTGGTCCAGCGGCGTGAGCTCATCGGTCAAGACGGACGTGAACGTCAAGACGCTCATCGGCCGCGGCTCGGGCGAGACCGTCCAGGTCGGATTCTCAGGCTCGGGGTGGCTCCTCATCCAGCCGTCGGAGGGCCGCGTCGCGGGGACCGCCGGTTCCGGTGGCAGCCAGGGCGGCGTCTCCGGCGCCCTGGGCAACCTGCTGGGCGGCTAGCCCGCGTTCCCGGGCGGAGGCGGCCACTCGCCCGGTCCGCTTCGCGCTCGGGCCGGTGGCGCTATTCCTCCCTTTCGGTGGGTTGTGCGTGTCCGGCGGGACTCCTCAGGAACCAGCGCGGGATCCGCGGCTCCAGCGCCTTGTGCACTTCGCCCCAGATCGTGCGCTGGTGGAGCAGCTTGCTCACCGTGACCAGGTGGTAGCCACGTCCGTGGAGCGTTCTGATGATGCGCGGGAGCGCCGCCACCGTCTCGCTCCGGTTGCCGCCGCCATCGTGCATGACGACGATCGCGCCGGGCCGCGCGCCGCTGACGACGCGGCTGTAGATCGCGCCTGACCCGGGCGTCGACCAATCCCTGGGGTCCACGTTCCACACCACCGTGGTCATCCCCAGCGACCTCGCGTCGGCGACGACGCGCGAGTTGAAGGCGCCGCCCGGGGGCCGGAACAGGCACGGCTCGAACCCGGTCGTTGACCTGATGCGACTGTTCGTCGCGGCCATCGACGCACGGCTGGGATAGCTCTCGTGGCGGTAGCTGTGATTCGCGAGCTCCATCCCCGACTTCAGCACCTTGCGCGACTCGCTCGAGACCTGATCACCGATCTCGAAGAACGTCCCCTTGGCGTGATGGTGCTTCAGGACCGAGAGGACATTCGAGGTGTAGGGGCTCGGGCCATCGTCGAAGGTCAGCGCGATCCGCTTGTGGCTGCTGGGGCCGTTGAAACGCGGGGTTCCGCCCGAGTCCTCGCAGCCCACCGGCTGCACGCGATGCAGCTTGAACCCCGCGTCGTGGCCGTTCGGCAGGCGGTCGAAGCAGAGGCTGCGCTCCCCGGGTCCCTGGCATTGCCCCACGGTCGACTGGCTGACCAAGCGCCAGCGATAGTTCCCCGGATCGAGGTCCGCGCGGCCGGGCCTGAACCGGGCCGTCACGGAGCGCTTGTTCGGCCGTCCGACCCGCGCGTCGATCCCATCCCACGATCGCACCGACCCATCCGGCTTCAGGAGCGCGTACCCGAGGGTGTCGGTATTTCCCTTCGGGCCCGCACCGAGGCAGAGCTGGCGCGTGGAGGTGCGTCCATAGTGGTGGATCTGGAGGCAGATGAATCGCTCGCCGGGGTTCGTCGTGTCCGGGTGACGATTCAGCGCGCTCAGGCGAAACCCGCCGCTCGTCCGCACCGTGAGGTTGACGGAGCGGCCAGCCTGGTCGAGCTCGGCCTTGCGCAGGTCCAGCCGTCCCGTGGCGTCCGCCGGGTCCGTCCGCGGGCGGCCGGTGGCGACCCGCGGAAGCGCAGCCACCGCGACCGACGCCGCGAACACACCCACCGCCACGAGGGCCAACTTGGATCGCATGCCTTATTGCCTGTTTCCTGCCGCGGCGTGCCGGGGCCGCTGGTTTCGCGATACTACCCCGGTTGCGGCGGCACTGTGGGGACGCGGTGCCGGCCGGAGCTGAAGCTCATATGCGCGCTCCGAGCACCACCAAGCGGAGGCCGGCGGGCAGGCGGCCTCGGGCGACGACGCGGCGGCGCCGTGCTGGACCTCGTACCCGAATCGGGCGCGGCATGCTGGCGATGAGCCTCCTCCTCGTCGGTCTGGTCGTGGCCGACGTCGCCTCGGCGGCGGACGATGCCACCGGCTCAGCGCGCTCTGGACCGGCGGGGAAGGCCGGCAGAGCCCACAACCCCTATCGCGGCCAGGGGATGTGGATCTGGTACGTGAAGAAGTCGAGCGGGGGCAAGCTGTCACGGATAGCGAAGAAGGCGAAGCGGCACGGGATTCGCACCCTTTACGTCAAGAGCTCCGACGGCACCAACGCGTGGGCTCAGTTCAAGCGCCCACTGGTTCACTACTTTCACCATCACGGACTCCGCGTCTGCGCGTGGCAGTACGTGTACGGGTCTCATCCGGCCTCCGAGGCGCGGCGCGGCGCGGCGGCGGTGAACGATGGCGCCGACTGTCTCGTCATCGATGCCGAGGCGGAGTACGAGGGACGCTATGCGGCCGCCGATCGCTACGTCGACAAGCTCCGCCACCGCGTCGGCCGCCACTTCCCCACCGGGCTCTCCGGCTTTCCCTACGTCGACTACCACCCGTCGTTTCCCTACTCGGTGTTCCTCGGTCCAGGTGGCGCGCGCTTCAACCTCCCGCAGGTGTATTGGCACGCGATCGGCGTGAGCGTCGGGAAGGCCGACCGGCATACGATTCGCTACAACCGCGTCTACAGGCGGTCGATCTTCCCGCTGGGCCAGACGTACCGGGACGCCGGCGGTCGGCCGTCGCGGAAGCAGATCCGCAAGTTCCGCCGCCTGGCGATGTCATTCGACTTCCACGGCATCAGCTGGTGGAGCTGGCAGGAGACGACGCGCAAGCAGTGGAATGCCCTGGGGCAGCGGGTTGGCAAGGGGCTGCCCGGGGTCCGCCGCGGAAGGTCCAACTACCCGGTGCTCTCCAAGGGGAGCAGGGGGGACCTGGTCGTCTGGGCGCAGGAGCATCTGCGCGGCGCGGGCGCTCATCTCGCGGTCACGGGGCACTTCGCTGCCAGGACGCACCGCTCCGTCAAGCGCTTTCAGCGCGCGCACGGACTGCGAGCCGACGGCGTGATCGGAGCGCGCACGTGGCGAAAGCTCATCCACGTCAGGCCCGACATGGTCGACTGGTCGAGGAAGGGCGGCGGGCCCGGGAAGCTCGCGCCGGCGGCACCGAGCTCCGCGTCGCTCCCGGCGGTGCGGTACGAGATCCCGTCGGCCGGGCGCCACTGAGCGATGCCGTCGGAGAGGGACCCCCAGGAGCTCGCCGCGTTCCTGGCTTTGATCTCTTCGGCGCTGCAGAACGAGCGGGCGCTGCGCGCCGAGTCGGAGCATGAGGCCAGCGAGAACGCCCGGCTGCTGGAGACGCTTCGCGAGCGCCAGGTCCTGCTCGAGCGGCTGGCCCAGCTCCAGCGCGGGATCGTGGATCGGCTGCCGGTCCATGAGGTGCTCGAGGCGGTCGTCGAGAGCGCATGCGAGCTCCTGGATTCCCCTGTCGGGATCCTCTGGATCGCCGATCCCGACGATCCGGACCACACAGCCGCGGCAGCGGCGATAGGTGCCGACGACGAGCTGCTCGCGCGTCGGCGCCGCCAGCCGGCGGAGGTCGGGCTGAGCGGCCGCGCAATGCGCGAGCGGACGCTCGTGGTCGCCGATGCGGTCAGCCGGGGCGACGCCGCGCATGATTTGGTCGACTTCCCGCGCGGAGACGTGACCGCCGCAATGGCCGCGCCGGTTTTCGAGCGCAGCCGAATCGTCGGCAGCCTCGGCGTTGCGTCCACCCGGCCGGGGCACGTGTACGAGCCACGCGACCAACAGGCGCTGTTGTCGCTGGCCGAGCACGCGGGCCTCGCGTTGAATCACGCCCGGGCGATCGAGGAAACAGTCCACCAGGCGCTCCACGACTCGTTGACGGGGCTGCCGAGCCGCTCACTGTTCCTCGACCGCATGCGCCACGCTCTCGCGAGGGCCGAACGGGGCGACTCACCGGTTGCGGTGCTCTTCTGTGATCTCGACGGGTTCAAGACGGTCAACGACAGCCTCGGGCACCGGACGGGGGACCGGTTGCTTGTGCTCGTGGCCGAGCGCCTCGCGGAATGCCTGCGCCCCGCGGACACGATCGCGCGCCTCGGCGGCGATGAGTTCGCGGTCCTGCTCGAGGAGCTCCGCGAGCCGGGCGACGCCGCGCGCGCCGCGCAGCGCCTGCTCGACGCCCTCGACGCGTCGTTCGAGGTCCGTGGCCGCGAGGTCTACATCAGCGCGAGCATCGGGATCGCGACGAGAAGCAGCGACGCGGAGACGCTGCTCCGCGACGCCGACCTCGCGATGTACCGGGCGAAGGCGCTTGGCAAGGGTCGCTATGCCGTGTATGAGCCGAGCATGCACACCGCAATCGTCGAGAGGCTGGAGCTGGAGGTCGACCTGAAGCGGGCGCTCGACCGCGAGGAGCTCGCGGTGGCCTACCAGCCGATCTTCAGCTTGGTCGACGGCAGGGTTACGGGAGTCGAAGCGCTGGTCCGCTGGCGGCATCCGACGCGCGGCGTCGTGATGCCCGAGAGCTTCGTTCCCCTCGCCGAGGAGAGCGGGTCGATCGGCGAGCTCGGACGGTGGGTCCTCAGAAAGGCCTGTCACCAGGGGGCGCTCTGGCGCGCGAAGTATCCGGGCCATCCCGGGCTCGGAATCGGCGTGAACATCTCGGGTGCCCAGCTACGTGAGCCCGGCCTGGTTCGGGAGGTCGCGGACGCGCTTGATGCATCGCACCTCGACGCCACCGGCCTCACTCTCGAGATCACGGAGACGGCTCTGATGGAGAGCTTCGACAACGCGATCGAGCAGATCGACGCGCTGAACGATCTGGGTGTGGACCTGGCCATCGACGACTTCGGCACGGGCTACTCGTCGCTTCGCTACCTGCGTCGGCTGCCACTCGACGTCATGAAGATCGAGAAGTCGTTCATCGGTGGGATCGGCGGGCCGGGCGAGGAGGCGGAGCTCTTGCGGGCGATCATCGACCTGGCCCGCATCTTCGGCCTGCGCGTGGTCGCCGAGGGGGTCGAGCGGCCGGAACAGCGCGAGCGGCTGCTCGAGCTCGGTTGTGAACTGGGGCAGGGGCATTTGCTGTCGGAGCCGCTGGACGCCGCGGAGGCGGACGCCCTGCTGCTGCGTGTCGGGCTCCTGGGCGGGGAGGGCGACGAGATGGCCAGGCCGTCCGCCGACGCTCCATCACCGGCTACGATCGAGCGCCAGGTCGATCGTGGCACGGATTGAGAGCTACAGCCCCGGGCGTGTGGTGGTCGACGGCGTCGAGCTCCACCGCGACGTCATCATCCTGCCCGACCGCGTGATGACCGAGTGGTGGCGCCGCGACGGGCACTCGCTCTCGATGGAGGATCTGGACGACGTCCTCGACGACCTTCCGGAGCGCCTCATCCTCGGTTGCGGGTACGCGAGCCGCCTCCAGCCGGAGCCCGCCGTCCTCGAGGCGCTGGGCCGGCGCGGTGTGAAGGTGGAGACGCTCCCCACGGACCAGGCCGTCGAGCGCTTTCAGGAGCTGGAGGCCCGGAATCCGGCGGCGGTCGCCGCCGCGCTCCACCTCACTTGCTGATCGTCCTCCTCTGCGCGCTGGCGCTGGCGGCGGCCGCGCCCGCGCAGGCGGTCGCGGCCGAGGACTTCGCGGCCGAGCCGCCCTTCGGCGGCCAGCTTCCGCCACCGCTCGAGCGCCCCCCATCGCTGTCGAGCACTCCCCCGGGCTTCGACCTCTCCGGGCGCCAGGCAGTGGCCGTCGCGAACCAAGCCGGGGCGATCCGGGACGAGCGCGAGCAGAGCCCCGGGATGTATCCGATCGTCTTCGAGCGCGGCACCGGCTGGCAGATCAGCTACTTCACCGGATCGGAGGGGAATCGCACCGAGGTCGCTCAGGCGATCGTCGACGGGCGGACCGGCGAGCTCCTCGGCGCGTGGCACGACACCCAGCTCCACGACCCGCTCGCGCGGGGATACAGCGGCGCGATCGCACAGAAGGTGAACGCGCCGTACGTCTGGCTCCCGCTCTGCCTTCTCTTCCTGGTCCCGTTCTTCGATCCCCGGCGGCCGTTCCGCATGCTGCATCTCGACCTGCTCGTGCTGCTCGGCCTGGGGGTCTCGCTCTTCTTCTACAACCGAGCCGAGATCACGGCCTCCGTCGTCCTCACCTACCCGGTGCTGCTCTACGTCTTCGCGCGGATGCTGTGGATCGGCTTCGCTCCCCGCGAGCGCGCGGGTCCGCTCATCCCGTGGATCCCGCTGCGCTGGATCGCGATCGCGGCGGTCGCCCTGGCCTGCGGCCGCATCGCGGTGAACATCGTCGACTCGCACGTGATCGACATCGGCGTCGCGGGGGTCGTGGGCGCCGATCACATAACTCACGGGCAGGACCTGTACGCCGGCAACTTCGCCCCGGGGCTCGCGATCCGCGGCGACGTCTACGGGCCCTTCAACTATCTCGCGTACGTGCCGTTCGAGCTCATCTTTCCGTGGAACGGCCACTGGGGTGACGTCCCGGCGGCGCACGCCGCGGCGATCGCCTTCGACCTGCTCACCGCGCTCGGGCTCTGGCTTCTCGGCCGGCGGCTGCGCCCGGGTCCTCAGGGCCGGCATCTGGGCGTGGGCCTCGCTTTCGCATGGCTCGCCTACCCCTTCACGCTCTACACCATGAACGCGAACGCGAACGATTCGCTGATTGCCCTGCTCCTCGTCGGCGCGATGCTCGTGCTGACGTCGGCGCCTGGGCGTGCGGTCTTGATCGCCCTGGCCTCGGCGGCGAAGTTCGGCCCCGCGGCACTCGCGCCGCTGTTCGCGACGGGAACGGGCGAGCGGCGATGGCGCTCTGCGCTGATATTCGGCGTCGTTTTCGTCGCGGTCTGCGCCGCATTGGTGATCCCGTTCCTCCCGCCGGGCGGGGTACGCGCGTTCTACGATCACACGCTGGGCTACCAGGCCGCCCGAAGCTCACCGTTCAGCGTCTGGGGGCAGGCGCCGTCGATCCACTTCCTGCAGTCCGTCGAGCGGGTCGGGACGGCGCTCCTCGCGCTCGCCGTCGCCCTCTGGCCTCGGCGCAAGACGGCGGTGCAGGTCGCTGCCCTCGCGGCCGCCGTCGTGATTGCGGTCCAGCTCGGGGCGACCCATTGGTTCTACTTCTACGTCGTGTGGTTCCTCCCGCTGGTCCTCGCCGCGAGCTTCTCGGCGCAGCGGGAGTCGCCCCCGGCCGCTACGTCAGTCGCGTCTCCAGCTGCCCGAGCGTGGGCGAGCTGATCACGATCTCGTCGCCGGGCTCGAGCCACACCCGTGGATCGCGCGTCGAGCCGACGCCCGACGGCGTTCCGGTCGCGACGACGTCCCCCGGCTCGAGAGTCATCAACCGCGAGAGCTCAACGACCAGCTGGACCGGACCGAAGATCAGGTCGTCGGTGGAGGCGTCCTGCATGACCTCGCCGTTGAGCGTCAGCGCGAACGTGATCGGGCCGGCGGCGAGCGCCTCGTCCGGCGTGACCAGCGCCGGACCGCACGGTGCCGCGCCGTCGAAGACCTTGCCCGGCATCCATTGCGGAGTCGCGAACTGAAGGTCGCGCGCCGACAGGTCGTTCAGGAGCATGTAGCCCGCGATGCACTCGGCGGCGTCCGACTCGGAGACCCCCGAGCAGCGACGGCCGACGATGAACGCCACCTCGGCTTCGAAGTCGACCTTGCCGCTCGCATCCGGAAGCGACACCGTGGCGCCGGGCGACGCGAGCGCATTCCGGAACTTGGCGAAGAACGTCGGCCTCTCGGGCGGATCGATGCCCGCCTCGGCAGCATGGGCGCGGTAGTTCAGCCCGATGCAGACGATCTTGTCCGGGTCGGGTACCGGCGGCAGGAGCTCCACCTCGGTCGACGGCAGATCGGAGGCCGCTGTGCCCTGCAGCGCCTCGAGCCGCCCCGACGCGAGCAGGTCGCGGACGGTGGATCCATCGCCGCCGAGCGCGTCCCACGCGTCGGCGACCCCCTCCTCCACGAGGACTCCGGCGCGCTCGCCGCGCTCGCCCCGATAGCTCACGATCCGCATCGCGGCGGAGATTATCTGCGCCCTAGAATCACTCCGGCGGTCCAGCGGTGACCGCTGTTCCTGGGGGCGTAGCTCAGTTGGTTAGAGCGCCGGCCTGTCACGCCGGAGGCCGCGGGTTCGAGTCCCGTCGCTCCCGCTCAACGCCGTCCCTGCAACCGTGCGACTTCGGGCGCCCGGGATCGGGTCCGGCCGCTCGACCCTGTGGCCCGATAGTGGCCCAAACGCCGGAGGCGCGATGGCCTGATCGCCCTCAACGCTCCCGCGTGCGTTCCCTCTCCCTGCCACGAGATACTGCGCGGGCGATGTCCGCGGAGAAGCGCGACCTGCTCGATTCGCTGGTCCTGCGAGCGCCCGCCGTCGGAACGGTGTTCACGGCGGGCCTCGTCCGGCTCAAGCTCGGCTCGCCGCTCAGGAGACGGTTGATGCCGTACGCGGTCAAGCGGGGCTTTAGCGCGATGGCACGCAGCGACATAGACGTAAACGTGCTCCTCTACGAGCCCGGCACGGAGGTCTGGATGCATGGCATGGACAGCGTGGGCGTGGGGGGCTGCTTTCGCGGACGCGAGGGGGTCCGGGCGCTCTACCGCGAGATCGACGACGCCTTCGATCCCTGGGGGTGGACGATCGACCGGCTGGTCGACAGCGGCGATCGCCTCGCGGTGCGAGGCGACTTCGTCGGCTACGGGCGCGGCAGCGGCGTGAAGACCGAGCTCACATCCGGCGGAACCGTGATGGAGCTCTCCTCGCGGGGCAAGATCGCGCGCCAGGACTGGTTCGTCGAGGAGAACGGCTGGCAGCAAGCCCTCGAAGCCGCCGGGCTGCGGGAGTAGCGAGATACTGCGCCGCCGATGTCGGGGGAGAACGTCGAGATCGTCCGGCGAAGCATCGAAGCGTGGGAACGCCGAGACCTGCGGGCGCTGCGGGCCTGTTATCGCCCCGATGCGGAAGTTGACTGGTCGCGATCGCGAGGACCGTTCAAGGGCGTCTATCGCGGCCATCGCGAGCTGGAGGAGTTCTTCAACGTGTTGTGGTCGACGTTTGAGGAGGGCCGCATTGAGACCCACGGCATCGCGGAGGCAGGCCCCGTGGTGGTGGTCACGAACACGGCCCACTTTCGGGGGCGAGACGGGATCGAGGTGATTGGGAGAAGCGCGTTTTTGTTCACCCTCGAGAACGGGCAGATCACCTGCCTTCGGTTGTTCCAAGAACCGCCAGAGGCCCTCGAAGCCGCCGGGCTGCGGGAGTAGGCGGCTTGCCTCCATCATCAATTGCTGGCCGCCTGCTCGGCCACCTCGCACGCCCGCCGCCGCGGTGGCCGAGAGCCTGTAGCCCACGCCGATGTCGTACGGCTTTTCCCGACGTTAAGGAGTTGGCCCTACATTTGACAACGTGGGCGAGTTTGCGATCGCATTCCGGCCTGGGGACGAGCGAGGTCGGGCCATCGTCGAGGCGCTCGAGGACCTTGCGGATATCACGCTGAGGCAGGTTCTCGAAGCGCGCCGCTACCGGCTCGTCCGCGAAGACGCCGACATCGGAAACATCGACTCCGAGCTCGATCGGATCGACTCGACCTGGCGGGATCACCTCCGGCTCTACCGCGAGGTCGTCAGAGAGCCGCACTAACGCCGAGCGCTCGCTCGCCCCAGGGGCGCCTTCCTTCACTGCCCTCCGCCGCTCACCCAGCGCCCTCACTCGGAGGCGAGACGTTGAGTGTGCGCAGCTCCACCGGCCCTCTGCCATCGAGCAGGACCCGCGGCCGCTTCGTCCCTCCTTCGATGCGCGCCAACGCCGCGTGCCCCGGGCCTACGTCGACATTCGAAAAGCGAGCCTCGACCAGGTAGGGGCCCTGCTGTGCACGCACGAGGACCTGCAGGCCTCGAGCGCTGCCCGACACTCTCAGCTCATCGCCGGGCGCTAGCGGGTCGCCGAGCGCCTGCACGACCCCCGGCGTGGTCTCGGTCGAGACCTTCTGGGCCGCGCTCGACCTGCGCTGTACGGTCAGGCGCAGGTGGCCCACACTTCTTCCCGTAGGTGAGGCAAGCCCGTTCGCGAGGGCGAGTGGGTCACAGCCGACCGCGACGACCAGCGGGCCGAGCCAGTCGCTGCAGCCCAGCGCGACGCTGTCGCAGGTGAGCGCGGCGCCCTGCGTCGAGCACCAGGGCGTCTGATAGCGGGCCTGTAGCCCCGGCGAGCGCGGTGACCCGATCTCCGTCTGGCCGCCGCAGGCATCTCCGCACCCGGCGCCCCATTGACCCTGCCATACGGTCCAGGCGCGAGGGTTCTGATCGGTCCGGGGCAGCGACAGGAGACAGCTGCCCGGCGCGTTCGGCACGCAGCTCTCGTCATTGCGGGCCCAGTCGCGTGTGCCGTCGAAGCTCGACTCGGGCAGTGTGATCAGCCCCTGGGCCGCGAGCGCGATCGGCTGGTTGCAGTCGTTCGGGCATGCCTTCGGGTAGGAGGCATGGCTTCCGCGCGCCACGTAGACAACCGGGCGCGTTCCGTCCTGAAGCCCGATCCCGGAGGCGGCGTAGCGGAAGGTCCCCTTGTGGGCGGCGTAGACGACGTAGTCGAGCTTGGTGTCGTCGCCCGGGGCCGTGACCGCGGTGACTCCCTCCCAGTCACCCTCGTGCTCGTCGCAGATGCCGTTCTTCCTCGCGATCGCGCTCTTGCAGCTGAGCGATGGGTCGGAGCGATAGAAGTGGTTGAAGCGAAAGAACCACCAGTAGTCGACGTAGAAGCGGTCGTTCGACTGCGTGACGTGGTAGTAGACCGCCGAGGCGGGTCCGGTCCCGCAGTCGAAGAGATCGCCGCACTGTTCGGGCCCGTGGTAGTCCTCCGGCTTACCGCCGGCAATGTTGATGTAGGTCGAGGATCCGAGCGCGCCTGCCCTCCCGACGAGCTGGTCGAACTGCGACTCGTCCGGGATCGGAGTGCAGCCGGTCGCGGCGGGCGGGCGCGAACAGAACTGGTGGGCCGGCTGTCCGCCGATTCGCTCCTGGAACAGCTGCGAGATCGAAAGCGGCCGCCACTGCTCGTGGCTGTCGAACTTCAGCCGTGGCCGAAAGCGCCCCGCCAGCTCACCGGCCTGAGGCTCCGGGACCTGCGAGAACGCGGCCTTGGTCCGCACGCCCGCGCTTCCGAGCCAGTGCTGGGTGTGCAGGAGGTAGACGATCCCCCCGCCGGCCACGAGTCCCACGAGGAAGACGAATAGGCCGGCGCCACCCAGCTCCAGAATTCGAGCTACGGTGCGCGGCACGCCCCAACCCTAATCCCGCTGCGGCGGGAGACCAAGTGGCGAAGGCTGACCGAAGGGAGACGGATGACCTACCGCGAGCACCTACCCCAGCTGGACGGGGGCCTGTTCCTCAGCGACGGCGGGATCGAGACCGTTCTGATCTTCCACGATGGGGTGGATCTGCCCCTGTTTGCCGCCTTCCACCTGCTGAAGGACGAAGCGGGCTGCGAGAAGCTCCGCTCCTACTACGAGCCCTATGTGGCTCTCGCACGCGAGGCGGGGCTGGGCTTCGTCCTCGAGAGCCCGACCTGGCGGGCCAGTCCGCGGTGGGCGACCGAGATCGGCTACGACGCCGAGCAGCTCGACGCGATGAACCGCAGGGCGATCGCGCTGCTCGAGGAGATTCGGGAAGGCGAGGCCGAAGGCTCGGCCGCCATCGTGATCAGCGGCTGCGTGGGTCCCCAGGACGACGGCTATAACCCATCCGAGCGGCTGTCGACCGAGGCGGCCCAGGGTTACCACTCCACCCAGATCGAGACGTTCGCCGACACCGCCGCCGACATGGTCACTGCGCTCACGATCACCTATGTCGAGGAGGCCATCGGCATCGCGCGGGCCGCGGGCGACCACGGGATGCCCGTGGCGATCTCATTCACCCTCGAGACCGACGGACGCCTGCCGAGCGGACAGGCGCTCGGCGAGGCGATCGAGCAGGTCGACTCCGAGACCGAAGCCGCCCCGGCCTACTACATGCTCAACTGCGCGCACCCGACCCACTTCGAAAGGGTGGTCGAGGACGCGGGAGAATGGCGCCGGCAAATCCGGGGCCTGCGGGCGAACGCGTCAACGAAGAGCCACGCCGAGCTCGATGAGGCGACCGAGCTCGACGAGGGGGATCCCGCCGACCTGGCTGCCCGCTATGCGGGGCTACGCCGGGCGCTGCCGGAGCTGAACGTGCTCGGGGGATGCTGCGGAACCGATCACCGGCACGTCGCCGCGATCCGGCAGGGCTGGCTCTGACTAGAGCGCGCCGCCGGCGGCGGGCGGCGCCGTCGGGTCCTGGTCCTCCTCGCCGAGCGCCTCCCGCGCCAGGTATTCCTCGACGAGCAGCGGGTTGTCGGACGAGCGATCGACGACCGTCAGCAGGTCGGTCATCGTCGCGACCTCCTCCACCTGCTCCTTGACGAACCACTGCATGAACTGCTCCGCCTGGAAGTCCTCCGTGTCCCGGGCCAGCTTGAAGAGGGCATTGATCTCGTCGGTGACCCGCCGCTCCTGGTCGAGCGCCATGCGCACCGGCGCGACGACATCGTCGAAGCGGGTGAGCTTGGACTCGATGTCGGGGATTCGCACCTCCTCGTCCGCGTCGAGCAGGTACTGGACCATCATCATCCCGTGGTTTCGCTCCTCGACCGCCTGGCGGTAGAAGAAGCCGGCGAGTCGCGGCAGCGTCTCCGAGTCGTAATAGACCGCAGCGCCGATGTACTGCTGATGTGCGCCGAACTCGTTTGCGATCTGCTCGTTCAGGGCTGCGGCGAAGGATTGCTCTGCCATCGGGCCTCCTGGGGTGTGTTGGCGAGGGGCGTCAGCCCCGAAGCGGGCGCGTGTCCTTGCTGGTGGATCGGTCGCCGCGACGGTATCGGAAGGTGGGCTACTCCGCCCAGCGGAAGCCGGTCTGCGCCGGCCTGGGCTCGAGCGGGCTCGTCGGAAGGCCGTCCGGCACGCTCGGATCGTTGTAGCCGGACGGCGCGACGTCGTTCGGGGTGTCGGCGTGGAAGAGCGAGGCCAGGTACTGGATCTGCTGGCGGCCGACGCCGAGCTCACCCTGGCCGCCGCCGTAGACCCTGATCCCCTCGTGGTCGCAGTACTCGTAGACCGACATCAGTTCCTGCAGCGAGCCGAAGCGCGAAGGCTTGGAGTTCACGGCCGGCGGCTTGTGCTCGAGGCTCTGGATGTCCGCCACCGAGTGGAGCGGCGCGTCCCAGGTCACGCGATCCATGTGCGGCTCGAGCACCGGTCGTGTCTCGTCGTTCAGGTCGGGGTCCTCGAGGTAGGCATCGGGGAAGGTCTCGGCGACGTTGCGGTAAAGCACCGGATCCGTCTCGACGTCCACCGGCGTCCCGCGATAGAGCCCCTTGAGGTCGAGGATGTCGACCGGCGCCGTCTCTTGGAGCTCAGAGATCAGCGCCTCGTCCCAGTCGTTCTCCGGATCGAGCTTGAAGCGCAGCGTCGGGTACTTCTCCAGCCGCCGCCGGACCGGATCCGTGCTGGAGCGCCGGGGCTCGGCGCCGAAGACGGTGAGGCGGGTGGAGCAGACGAACGTCACCGGTTGCGGGTCGCGGCCGACCACCTCCCCGAGCGTCTTTCCCGCCTGGCGCAGGGCGAGGTCCAGGGCCGCGCTCTCGTATGCCCAGCGCCGGTAGAGCCGCGAGGTATCACGCACGGGCGGCGCGCCGGGAAACAGGTCGAGCTCGCCGAGGAGCTCGCAAAGCTCGCCGAGACTCTCGGGCCCGCTCAGGTCGTGCACCGGCCCCGCGTCGCGGTGAGCGATGTGGTCGAGCACGTCGTAGACGACGTCCTCGCCGATGCCCTCGGCACCGCCGCCCCGGATGTGGACGATCGTGGACCCGCGGGTGAACTCCGGCGAGTACTCCCGGTCGTTGGCCTCGAGCTCGTAGCCGTCGACGGTGATCGGAAGCTGGGCGATCGAGTCGAAAGCGCTCACGGGCGAGGAGGCTATTGCCTTCGCCGACCAACGGCCCGGTCGGCTTTGACGGGGTTAAGGGGGCTATAGGCCACCTAACCCCGTCAGTGCGCGGTTGCGTTGCGTCGAGGTCGCCCGCGGTGCGCCAGCGACGCCGCGGGTGTGTAATGGCGGCGATGGTGGAGATCGGCAATCGCGGGCTCGGGGTGCGCGACGTGGTGGCAGTCGCCCGCGAGGACGCGGAGGTCGGGCTGGGCGACGAGGCGATCGAGGCGATGGCGGCGAGCGCCGCGATCGTGGAGCGGCTCGTCGAGTCCGACGAGCCCGTGTATGGCGTCTCGACCGGTTTCGGGTCGCTCGCCACGACGCCCATTCCCGCCGATCGCCGCGACGAGCTTCAGCGGTCCCTGATCCGCTCGCATGCCGCCGGCATGGGGCCGCCGGTCGAGCGCGAGGTCGTCCGAGCGATGATGGTGCTCCGGGTGCGCTCGCTCGCGATGGGGTACTCGGGCGCGCGGCCGGAGGTGGCGCGCGCGATCGTCGCCATGCTGAACGCCGGCATCACGCCGGTGGTCCCCCACCACGGCTCGCTTGGCGCGAGCGGCGACCTGGCCCCGCTTGCGCACTGCGCGCTCGCACTCATGGGTGAGGGGGAGGCCTTCGTGCCCGATGGCACCCGACAGCCCGCGGCGAATGCGCTCGACGGGGCCGGCCTCGAGAGGATCGTCCTGCGAGCGAAGGAGGGCCTCGCGATGATCAACGGGACCGACGGGATCCTCGGGATGCTCGTCCTGGCGATCGAGGACCTCGAGCGCCTGCTCCGGGTGGCGGATGTGACCGCCGCGATGTCGGTCGAGGCCCTGCTGGGGACGGACAGGGCGTTCGCCGACGACCTGATCGCCCTGCGTCCCCACCCGGGCCAGGCGGCGAGCGCGGCGAACATCCATCGGCTGCTCGAGGGGTCGGCCGTCGTCGCGTCGCATCGCTACGACGACCCGCGCGTTCAGGACGCCTACTCGCTTCGCTGCGCGCCACAGGTCAACGGCGCCGCCCGTGACGTGCTGGAGGACGCGCGGCGCGCGGCGCGAGGCGAGCTTGCGGCGGCGATCGACAACCCGATGATCTTCCCCGACGGCCGGGTGGAGTCCTGCGGCAATTTCCACGGCGCCCCTGTCGGGTTCGCGTGCGACTTTCTCGCGATCGCCGCCGCCGACGTCGGCGCGATCGCCGAGCGGCGCACCGACCGCCTGCTCGACGCCAGCCGATCGCAAGGGCTCCCGCCGTTCCTGGCCGACGACCCCGGCGTGGGATCGGGTCTCATGCTCGCCCAGTACACGCAGGCCGCGATGGTCGCCGAGAACCGCAGGCTGGCTGCGCCCGCCTCGGTGGACTCGCTGCCGACCAGTGCCATGCAGGAGGATCACGTTTCGATGGGCTGGGCGGCCGCTCGCAAGCTGCGATCGGTGCTCGACAACCTCGCCGGCATCCTCGCCGTCGAGCTCGTGGCCGCCGCCCGGGGTCTCGAGCTGCGCGAGCCGCTGGAGCCCGCCGCCGCAACCGCGGCGGCGCTCGCCGCCGTTCGCGAGACCGTGCCGGGCTTCGGCGCCGACCGCTGGCTCGCACCCGAGCTCGAAGCCGCCAGGGCGCTGGTGCGCTCCGGCGCCGTTCTGGATGCCGCCGAGGGTGCTGCGGGAGCGCTGCGATGAGCGCGGCTCGCCGCGTTCGCGCACCCCGGGGAACCGAGCTCTCGTGTCGCGGCTGGCAGCAGGAGGCCGCGATGCGGATGCTGATGAACAATCTCGACCCCGACGTTGCGGAGCGGCCGGACGACCTGGTCGTCTACGGGGGCACGGGACGGGCCGCGCGATCCTGGGACGCCTTCGACGCCATCGTCCGGACCCTCCATGGCCTGGCCGACGACGAGACGCTGCTGGTTCAGTCCGGAAAGCCCGTTGGGGCATTCCGGACCCACGAGTGGGCCCCGCGGGTCCTAATCGCGAACTCCAACCTCGTGCCGGACTGGGCGACCTGGGACGAGTTCCGCCGGCTGGAGGATCTTGGCCTGACGATGTACGGGCAGATGACCGCGGGCTCGTGGATCTACATCGGCACCCAGGGCATCGTGCAGGGGACCTACGAGTGCTTCGCCGAGATCGCGCGCCGGCGCTTCGACCGCTCGCTGGCCGGAACGGTCACGGTCACGGCCGGGCTCGGCGGGATGGGCGGCGCGCAGCCGCTCGCGATCACGATGAACGGCGGCGTCGCGTTGTGCGTCGAGGTCGACCCGGAGAGAATCCGGCGCCGCCTCGACACCCGCTATCTGGACGAGCAGGCCGACGATCTCGAGCAGGCGGTCAGCCGCTGCCAGGCGGCAAAGGACGAGCGTCGGCCCCTGAGCGTGGGTGTCTGCGCCAACGCCGCGGATGCTCTACCGGAGCTTCGGCGAATGGGCTTCGCGGCCGACATCGTGACCGATCAGACGAGCGCTCACGACCCGCTCCAGGGCTACGTGCCGAACCTCATGAGCCTGCGGGAGGCGAACGAGCTTCGCGAGGTTGACCCCGACGAGTACATTCGCCGCGCTCGCGCCGCCTGCGCCGCTCATTGCGCGGCGATGGTCGGATTCATGGACGCCGGGGCGGAGGTCTTCGACTACGGCAACAGCCTGCGCGCGGAGGCCGAGCTCGGCGGCTTCGAGCGCGCCTTCGCCTATCCGGGGTTCGTCCCCGCGTACATTCGCCCGCTCTTCTGCGACGGCAAGGGCCCGTTCCGCTGGGTCGCGCTCTCAGGTGATCCGGCGGACATCGCCGCAACCGACCGGGCAGTGATCGAGGAGGTCCCCGATGATCCGGCGCTCGCTCGGTGGATCCGCCTCGCCGGCGAGCGGATCGCCTACCAGGGCCTTCCGGCGCGGATCTGCTGGGCCGGCTACGGCGAGCGGGCGCGGCTGGGCCTTCGATTCAACGAGATGGTGCGCTCCGGTGAGCTCACGGCGCCGATCGTGATCGGCCGCGATCACCTGGACTCAGGGTCGGTCGCCTCGCCGTACCGGGAGACCGAGCACATGGAGGACGGGTCCGACGCGATCGCGGACTGGCCGCTGCTGAACGCGCTCATAAATACGGCGGCCGGCGCCTCGTGGGTCAGCATCCACCACGGCGGCGGGGTCGGAATCGGCCGCTCCATCCATGCCGGCATGGTTTGTGTGGCGGACGGCACGGACCTTGCCGCCCAGAAGCTCGAGCGGGTGCTGACGTCTGATCCCGGCACAGGCGTGATGCGGCATGCGGACGCCGGCTACGACCGCGCGATCGCTGTGGCGAAGCGCAGGGGCGTGCGGATCCCGATGCGCGAGGGCTGACCGGTGCACCGGTGAGCGTTCGCGAGATCGTGACCATCGGCGATCCGGTGCTCCGCACCCGCGCCCGCGACGTCGCTCCGGACGAGCTTCGCTCGCCGCAGGTCCAGCGGCTGATCGACGATCTCATCGAGACCAGGCGAGCCGCTCACGGCGCCGGTCTGGCCGCCAACCAGGTGGGCGAGACACTGCGAATCGCTGTGGCGGAGCTGGAGGGGACCAACCCGCGCTATCCCCACAAGCCACCGATTCCGCTCTGCGTCATGGTCAACCCGGTGGTCGAGCCGGGCGACGACGAGATGCTCGAGATCAACGAGGGGTGCCTGTCGGTGCCCGATCTCAGGGGCTACGTCGAGCGCCATGCGAGCGTCCGCGTCCGGTACCTCGACCGGGAGGGCCGCGAGCGCGCGGAGGTGAAGCGCGGGCTCACTGCGGGGACGTTCCAGCACGAGGTGGACCACCTCGACGGGATCCTCTTCGTCGATCGGGTCGATCCCCGGACGCTCGCGACCTGGGACGAGTACGAGCGCCACCAGCGCACGGAGTTCGAGGGGCGGGCCCGGTCGATCGTGGCGCGCTACGGCTCATGACGGCGACCTATTGGTGCGAGTTCGCGTGGCTCGGCGGCGAGACGGTTGCCGAAGGTGTGCTCATCGAGGTCGACGGCGAGCGGATCGCGAGCGTCGAGCCGGGCGTCACGACCCCGCTTCCTGATGCGGCACGCCTGAACGGGATCACGCTGCCCGGCCTCGCCAACACCCATTCCCACGCGTTCCAACGGGCCTTGCGCGGTCACACCCACTCCGACCGCGGGGACTTCTGGACCTGGCGCCAGGCGATGTACGAGGTGGCGTCGCGGCTCGATCCCGAGCTCTACCTCGCGCTGGCGCGCGCCACCTATGGCGAGATGGCGCTCGCCGGAATCACGTGCGTGGGCGAGTTTCATTACCTCCACCACGGCCCCGGCGGCACGCCGTATTCCGATCCCAACGCCATGGGCCGGGCCATGATCCAGGCCGCGCGCGAGGCTGGAATCCGCATCACCCTGCTCGACGCCTGCTACCTGCATGGCGGCATCGGCGAGGAGCTCGCCGGCGCCCAGCGGCGCTTCGGCGACGGCGACGCCGCGGCGTGGGCCGCGCGCGTCAGTGAGCTCGAGCAGGACGAGGGAGCTCGGCTCGGCGCGGCCATACACAGCGTCCGGGCGGTGGACCCGGCGTCCGCCGCGCTCGTGGCCGAGTGGGCGGCCCATGGCGAGGTCCCGCTTCACGGACACGTCTCGGAGCAGCCCGCCGAGAACGAGGCGTCGCTCGCCGCGTACGGCTCGACGCCGACCGGGGTGCTCGCCGAGGCCGGCGCGGTCGGGAAGCGGTTCACAGCGGTCCACTGCACCCACCTGGCCGACGCCGACTTCCACGTTCTCGGGGAGGCAGGCGCGACCTGCTGCGTGTGCCCGACCACTGAGCGCGACCTCGCCGACGGGGTCGCCGAGGCGGAGCGGCTTCGCTCGGCCGGCATCGAGCTGGCGCTCGGCTCCGACTCCCATGCGGTGATCGACCTCTTCGAGGAGGCGCGGGCGGTGGAACTCGATGAGCGGCTCGTACGCGGCAAGCGCGGGCTGAATCAAGCCACCGAGTTGCTCCGCGCCGCCACGCAGGATGGCCACGCCAGCCTGGGCTGGGCGGAGGCGGGTCGAATCGAGGTCGGCGCGATCGCGGATCTCGTGACGTTGCGGCTCGACGGTCCGCGGCTCGCGGGCACCCGCCCGGCGACGGCCGTCGAAGCCGCGGTCTTCGCGGCGACCGCGGCGGACGTGGACCGGGTGGTCATCTCCGGGAGTGACGTGGTTCGCGACGGCGCCCACGTCCGGCTCGACGTGCCCGCCGAGCTCGATGCCGCGATCGGGGCGGCATTGTCATGAGCGCGCTGGTCGTCGACGACATCGGACTGCTCGTCACCAACAGCCCGGAGTTGGGTGAGGGGCCCCTGGGGCTGGTGCCCGACGCGGCGCTCGTCATCGACGGAGGCGCGGTGGTCGCCGTCGAGCGGGCCGGGGTCGCCGGTGACGAACGGATTTCCGCCGACGGTCGCTGCGTGATGCCCGGGTTCGTCGACAGCCATACCCATCTCGTCTTCGCCGGCGACCGCGCCGCGGAATTCGCGGCCCGCATGTCGGGCCGGCCGTACGAGGCGGGTGGCATCCGTGTCACGACCGAGGCGACGCGACGAGCAGGCGATCCGGAGCTGCGCGACCTGACGACCCGGCGCCGAGCCGAGGCGCTTCGCGCCGGAATCACCCACATCGAGATCAAGTCGGGGTACGGCCTCGATCCCGAGACGGAGCGTCGCCTCTGCGCGATCGCAGCGGAGTTCACCGACGATGTGACGTTCCTGGGCGCCCACGTCGTGCCGCTCGAGTACGAGGGACGCCCCGACGACTACGTCGAGCTCGTCTGCGGCGAGATGCTGGCGGTCTGCGCGCCGCACGCCAAATGGATCGACGTCTTCTGCGAGCGGGGGGCGTTCGACGCCGAGCAGTCGCGCGTCGTCCTGGAGGCCGGCCGGGCGGCCGGGCTCGGCCTCAGGATCCACGCCAACCAGCTCGGCCCGGGGCCGGGCGTGCAACTCGCAGTCGAGCTCGCGGCGGCATCGGTCGACCACTGCACGTACCTCGACGATGAGGACATCGAGGCGCTCGCCGCCAGCGAGACCGTGGCGACGTTCCTCCCGGCGACCGACTTCTCGACCCGCCAGCCCTACCCGGATGCACGCCGGGCGATCGACGCCGGCGTCAGCGCCGCGATCGCCACCAACACGAACCCCGGCTCGAGCAACACGACGTCGATGAGCTTCTGCATCGCGCTCGCCGTCCGCGACATGCGCATGACGGTGGAGGAGGCGCTCGCCGCGGCGACCATCGGCGGCGCCACCGCGCTGCGGCGGGCCGACATCGGCCGCCTCGCCCCGGGTACCCGCGCCGACGCGATCATCCTGGACGCGGCGAGCTACGCCGACCTGGTCTATCGCCCGGGGGTACCGCTCGTCGCTCAGACGATCGTCGGCGGAGAGATCAGCCGCTGACCATTGCCAGGGACCGGGGGCTAGGTGGAGAGCACCCGGTTCGCCAGGAGGCCGAACGCCTCGATCGCTGCGATCAGGTCGGGCTCCGCCGTGTCCTCCTCGCTCGCGTGGCTTATGCCGCCGATCGAGGGACAGAAGACCATCGCCGTGGGCGCGACTCGCGCCACCTCGGCGGCATCGTGCAGCGCGCCGCTCGCAAGGACGCGATCCGAATCGGCCGCCTCGCGGCAGGCGTCGCTAGCCATGGCGACGAGCTCGGCGTCGAACGGGATCGGCTCGATGGCCCAGACGCTCTCCGCCTCGAACTCGCACCCGCGCCGGGACGCCGCCGCCTCGGCCGCGGCACGCGCGTCTGCGAGCATCGCCGCCAGCTCACCCGCGTCGGGGTGACGCAGGTCGACGAGCAGCTCCGCCTCCCCGGCGACGGCGGTCGGGATTCCCGGGAACAGGACGATCGACCCGGTCGTGGCCATGCCGCCATGCTGGGCGCCGACCTCCTCGACTCGCAGGGCGACCTGCGCCGCCGCCAGGCCGGCGTCGCGGCGACGATCCATCGGCGTCGTGCCCGCGTGGGAGGACTGGCCCCGGAACCGGAAGCGGTGACGCTGGACCCCGGCGCAGCCGCTCACCGCGGCCGCCTGGACCCCCTCGGCCTCGAGCACCGGCCCCTGCTCGATGTGGAGCTCGAGGTAGGCAGCGATGCGGTCCTGACGGGATGTCGCCCCGAGCGCGTCCCCGAGGTCGACCCCGTTCTCGGCAAGGGCGTCGACGATCGAGATGCCCTCGGCGTCACGCAGGCCACGTACCCCCTCGGGGTCGAGCGACCCCGAGAATGCCGAGCTCCCGAACAGGCTCCGGCCGAACCGCGCGCCCTCCTCGTCGGCCCAGTCGACCAGCGCGAGTGAGCGGGGAGGGCGCCGGTCGCTCCCGGCCCAAGCGCGAAGGACTCCCAGGGCCGCCATGACCCCGAGAGCGCCGTCGAGCCACCCCCCGTCCGGGACCGAATCCACGTGCGATCCCACCACGAGCGCAGGCTCGCGTTCTCCCTTCAGGAAGACCCATAGATTGCCCGCCGCATCGCGCTCGGGTTCCAGGTCGATTTCGCCGAGGAGGTCCGCGAGCATCGCCCGGGCCTCGCGCCAGACCTCGGTCCAGCAGAGTCGCTGGGCGCCCCCCGGCCCGCCGGTCCTGCGATCGAGCTCGTGGAGGTCCGCGACCACGCGCGCGGCCTCGACCGCGGGCCCGTCGCTCATGCCGGCTCGCGGCGGAGCGCCTGCCCCAAGCAGTGGGCGCCCCCGCCGCCGAGCGTGAACAGCTCGAGATCGGGGGCGAACAGCTCCAGGCCGCGGGCCCGCATCTGCTCGTTGAGGGACCGGGCGCCAGCGCCAGTCAGCACCCGGTCCTCGCCGAGCGAGATCGCGTTCACTCCCAGCGCGAACGCGTCCTCGGGTGGCACCTCGAGGACCTCAAAGCCCTTCTCCGTCAGCCAGCGCACCAGTCCGCCGGAGACGAGCCCGGTGCAGACGGCCGCGAGCTTCGGCCCGAGTACCGCCATCAGCACGTCGATGTGCACGAAGACGCCCGGTATCGGCTCCACGCGCGCCTCCCACCCCTCCGCCTCGAACCAGGCGGCGAGCTGGCGGGCGGCCGGGTCCTCCGTCCGCTCCTCCCCGTTGCCGATCACGACGCTTCCCGGCTCGACGATCATCACGTCGCCGCCCTCGATCGCGCCGGCCGTCGCCATGCGCCAGATCGGGATTCCGTGGTCCTGGTAGAAGCGGATCGCGGGCGCGTATTCGCCTCGCCGCCACCACTGCTTGAGCTGCGTGATGAAGGCTCCCCATGGAGTCATCGCGCTCGAGTCGCGGGCGAAGACCTGGTACGGAAGCGCCGCATCCGGATCGAGGCGGTGCACGGTGACGCCGGCCTGCTCGTAGGCGGCGACCAGCTCCCCGTGTTGGACCAGTGCCGCCTTCGGGTCGAATCGCCGCCCGCTCTCGAGCGTGGCTCGGCTGATGGCGCTGGTGGGAAGCCACCTGAAGTTGTCGGGCGGGCAGACGAGGACATCGGTGAGGCGCCCGTACTCGGACTCGACGCCCCATGAGACCGCATTCATTCGCGCACGACCCTGATCGTCTTCAGTGAGCGGTCGACCGCGCCGCGCACCCAGCCGCCGTGCTCCACGACCTCGTTTATGTAGTCGACGGTCTCCCGCGTCAGCCGCTCTCCGGGGAGGACGTTCGGGATGCCGGGCGGGTAAGCGGCGAGCGATTCGGCTGCGATCCTGTCGACGGCGTCGGCGAACGGCACGACCTCCTGGGGACCGAAGAACGCGGCTCGAGGCGGTAGCTCGAGCGACCCCCAGGGCGGCGGAGGCGTGAACGGCCGTTTCGGGTGTTCGTGCTCGGCACCCAGGGTCTCGACGGCGTGTCGCAGGGCGGTCACCAGCCGCCTCGCACTGTCGACTGCGTTCTCACCGGCACCGAACACGGCCACGATGACGTTTTCGGACTCCAGCTCGAGGTTCACATCGTCGAGCTCCCGCATGAGCTTCGCGAGGCGGATTCCGGTGCTGCCGGTGCCGCGGACGTCGACCGCGAGGCGCAGTGGATCCCAGTCGTGGACTCCTGGGCGCCCGATGAGCCGCTCGTCGAGCACGTCGAGTCCCGGGATCCCCCGGATCGCCTCACGCGCCTGCTCGACCCCGGCGACCGTCTCGGCGAGCAGCTTCGCGCCGCGAACCACCGCCTGCCGTCGTGCGGCATCGAGCGACGCGGTCAGGAGTGCGCTAGGGCTGGTGGACTCCGTCAGCGTCACGCAGCGGTCGACCACGTCGGCGTCGATGAGCTCGTCGCGGCCGAGATGGAGGATCGCGGACTGGGTGAGGCTGCCGAACAGCTTGTGGACCGATGAGAGGACGACATCGGCGTCGCACTCCAGCGCGCTCTTTGGCAGCTCATCGGAAAAGCGCAGGTGGACACCCCAAGCCTCGTCGACGATCAGCGGCACGCCCCGTTCGTGAGCGACCTCGGCCAGTCCCCGCACGTCCGCCACCGCGCCGAAGTAGGTGGGTGAGACGGTGAGCGCCGCCACCGCGTCGGGGGCGCGGTCGAGCGCGCCCGCCAGTGCCTCCGGGGTCAAGCAGTGGGCGATGCCGAGCTCGGCATCGAGCTCGGGTGCGACGAACGCCGGCTCCAGGCCCGCCAGCACGATCCCGTCGATGGTGCTCGAGTGCACGTTGCGCTGCGCGACCACCCTGCGCCCGGAGTGCCGCATCGCGAGACAGGCGGCGTGGTTTCCCTGCGAGGCGCCGCTGATCAGGAACCAGCTGCGCCGGGCTCCCCACGCCTGCGCCGCCAGTCGCTGCGCCCGCTGAAACGGCGAATCCGGGCCCACGTCGACGCCCTCGATGCCGGCCGGGATGTCGATCTCGAACGCGACCTCGCGGAGGGCGGCGACGAGCTCGGGGTCCGCGCCCTCGCCGCCCTTGTGGCCGGGCACGTGAAAGCGGCCGGGATCCCGCGCCGCGTAGGCGATGATTGCCTCCAGATACGGCGCCTCGGTCTGATCCAGCGCCCCATCCCGCGCGGTTTCCCCGGATGACTGAACCATCTCGCCGGACATGGTCCAAGGGACACTAGCCGCGCAGCGCCGGCCGCCGCTGGGCTGAGCCCAAAGGCGGTCGGGTGGCTCCCAGACCACTCCGGTGACGAGACTGGGCCCCTTGGTAGCCTTCGCGGCGCCGGGCCCGATGAGCGACGACGACCAACCTCCGAGTACGCGGCCGCATAGGGCAACACTCTGCCCGCGGACGGCGCTGACCGGGCCATGAGCGTTCTCCTCCTAGTCCTGCTGGTCCTGCTCGTCCTGCTGAACGGCCTGTTCGTGGCCGCGGAGTTCGCCCTCGTACGCGCACGCCGGTCGCGGATCGAGACGATGGCGCGGGAGGGCGTACGCGGAGCGGATTCGGCGCTCACCGAGCTCGGGCGCCTCGACGAGTTTCTGTCCGCATGCCAGGTCGGGATCACGATGGCCTCGATCGCAATCGGCTTCCTGGGAGAGCCGTCGCTGGCGCACCTGATCGAACCGATCTTCGGCGGCCTGTCGCACGGCGTGGCGGTCGCCATCTCAGTCGCGATCGCGTATGCGCTCGTCACCTCGATCCACATCTCGATCGGCGAGCAGGTGCCCAAGATGCTCGCGATCACGAACGCCGAGGGGACCCTGCGTGGACTGTCTCGGCCGCTCGCCCTCTTTCGCGCGGCGAGCGCGCCGTTCACCGTCGCGCTGACGAAGCTCTCGAACGCGATCGTGAGGTTGTTCGGCGTCAGGCCCGAGCGGCTGGAGGAGCAGTTCGCCGAGGAGGACGTCAAGGCGATCATCCGGCAATCGGCGACCGGCGGAAGCTTGGACGCCGAGGAGGCCGGCCACCTGGTCGGCGTCTTCCACCTCCACGAGCAGCAGGCCCGCGAGGTGATGACTCCCATCCCGGCGGTCGTCACGGTGAACGCCGGCGAGTCCGTCGAGGACGCGCTGCAGCGCTGCGTCAGCTCCGGCCACACCCGGCTGATCGTGATCGAGGACGACAATCCCGACCGCGTCCGCGGCGTCGTCCACAACAACAGCCTCGTCCGGCTCTACATGAACGCCGGCGCCGACACCTCGATCGAGCCCGCGATTCGCGAGGTCCCGATCTTCCCCGAGACCAAGCCGCTCGACGACCTCCTCGCCGAGCTCCAGCGCCAGCGCAGCTCGATCGCGGTGGTCTCCGACGAGTACGGGCGCACGGTCGGCATCGTCACCGTCGAGGACATCCTCGAGGAGGTCGTCGGGGAGATCGAGGACGAGACGGATCCCCGCGCGGCGTCGGTCCGCAAGCTCACGGACGGCGACTGGTACGTGCGCGGCCACGTCTCGCTCGGCGATCTCGAGGACGTGGGCATCCAGCTGCCGGTCTCATCCGACGCGTTCAACTCGATCGGGGGCTACGTGTTCTCCGAGCTCGGGCGCCTCCCGAAACGGGGCGACCGGATCACGGCCAACGGCTACGAGATCAGGGTCGAGTCGGTGCGCGAGAACCGCATCGTCGCCGTCCGCATCCACGAACCGGCGCGGTCGGCCCCAGCGCGCGCCGACGAGCGCTCGGCCCCCGCGTAGAGACCCCGGGCGAAGCTGCTCGCGATCGCGCTAGATGCGGAAATCGGGGGCGGTGCTTCCGTCCGTGCGCGGCTCTAGCTTGCCGGTCATCCGGCACTAACGAAGGGGCAGCCATGTGGGTCGTGAAGCTCACGGATAAGCAACTGGAGGTCCTCAGGGCGGTGCTTCGCGCCGAGGAGCATCTGGGGCCGGCCCTCCGCGGAGCGCTGGAGGCGCTCGACCTCGCACGCTGGGACGAGCTCCCCGACGCTCACCTTCCCTGGGAGGACGTGACCGAGACGGCTCGCCGTCAGGGGATCTCCGAGGCCGACGTGATCTGGGACCTGGCGGGCAAGCGCAAGCGCACCGCGGCATGACCTGGGGCGGCTTCGCCGCCTGATGACGCTCTCAGCGGCGGGGCCGCCGCCCGGCGTTCGCGTTCAGCTGTAGTCGTAGAACCCGCTGCCGCTCTTGCGGCCGAGCTTGCTCTCCCCGATCAACTCCTCGATGCGTCCCGGCGCCTGGTAGCGCTCCTCCCCGGTGTCGTCGAAGAGGCTCTGCCCGATCGCGGCCGCGACGTCGAGGCCGATGAAGTCGAGCAGGCGCAGCGGCCCCATCGGGTGGCCAGCGCCGAGATGCATGCACGCGTCGACGTCGCCGACCGGCATCCCGGTTCGCTCGAGCAGGCGCACCGCGTCGAACAGATAGGGGAAGAGCAGCCGGTTGACCACGAACCCCGGCTGATCGGGAACCGGGACGGGCGTCTTTTGAAGCGCTGCGCACCAGGCCTCGGCGCGGGCGGCGACGCCGGCCCGCAGGCCATCCGGGAAGCACAGCTCGACGAGCTCCATCCGCTGCACCGGATTGAAGACGTGAAGACCAAAGAGGCGGTCGACATGACCGCTTCGCTCCGCCAGCTCGCGGACCGGGAGCGAGGAGGTCGTCGTGGCCAGGTCGGCGTCGCCGCTCTCGCCGAGGCCCCGCAGCAGCTCGACCTTGACCTCGAGGTCCTCCTTGACCGACTCGACGACCACGTCGCAGTCCCCGAGGTCCGCGATCTCGGTGGTGACCCGAATCCTCCGCGAGACGGCGCCCTCGAACTTGCCGCACTCCGCCTCAGCGCGCTCCTCCGCCCGCCAGGCCGACTGGTCGCTGCGCGCCCACAGGCGCACGTCGCCAAGCGCGCTCGCGATCGCGGCGATCCCGCACGCCATCGCGCCGCTGCCCGCGATCCCCGGGCGCGCGTATCCCTCTGACCGATTCACCCGCCCGGCTTAGTATCACGCGCGTCATTTGGGCGGCGCAGCTCCGGGAGGCCTACCGGAGGCCTACCGGAGGCCTACCGCCAGGTGGCGCGCGTCCCTCCGTACCCTGAGGGCATGGAGCAGCGGGCTCAGAGGCTGCGCCGGCCTGTGTTCGGCGCGGCGGCGGGCATCGTCGTCGCCGTGATGGTGCTCGGCGCATTCTCGATGTGGACCGTGATCCCGTTCGGCTGGATCTGGATCGGCTCGAAGGTCTCGCAGACGCAACAGCCCTCGGGCGGCCCCTACATGGTGGTGTTCGTGGGAATCGTGGTCTCCATCTGCGCCATGGCATGGATCCTCGCGCGCCTCAATGGCATCTACGTCCGCATCACCGGGAGCAGCCGGCTGCCCCGCCACTACCTGCCGGCCTGGAAGAAGAGCCTCAGCGACGAGCGGGCAAGCCCCCAGGGCCCGTCCGTCCTCGAGGCGGTGATCCTCGCGTCGGTGCTGCTCGCCGGGGTGGCGATGGCGATCTGGTTCTTCATCGCCGCCGGCTCGCCCATACCCAGTCAGTAGCCCTCCTCCGCATCGCGGCTCTGGTGGCTTCGGGTGACGCTCCGAGTGCCCTCGATGGCATGGATATGCGGTAAAAGCGGCTGGTTGACTCGCCAGTCAACCGATCGAGTACCCTCACCCCCAACGCAATGAGTCGAGCGAATGGAGGCTGATCCGGCGATGGCGAGCAACGGCAACTTCCAGGGTCGCGAGGTAGTGATCGTCGAGGCGACCAGGACCCCGATCGGCCGCGGCCACAAGGAGAAGGGCTACTACAAGGACGTCCATCCGTCGACGCTGCTCGCCACCACCTACAAGGAGCTCATCGACCGCTCCGGCATCGAGCCCTCCGAGGTCGAGGACGTCGTCACCGGTTGCGTGCAGCAGTTCGGCGAACAGGCCCTCAACATCGGCCGCAACGCCTGGCTCGAGGCTGGTTTTCCCGTCGAGACGCCCGCGACGACGATCGACCGCCAGTGCGGATCCGCCCAGCAGGCCGTCAACTTCGCCGCCGCGCTCGTCGCCTCGGGCGTGCACGACGCCGTGATCGGGAGCGGGGTCGAGCACATGGGGCACATCTCCTTCGCGGACAGCATGTCGGTGCAGCAGGAGCACGGATTCGCCTTCTCGCCGCAGCTCATGGAGCGCTATCAGCTCGTCCCGCAGGGGATCTCGGCCGAGATGATCGCCGACAAGTGGGAGATCCCTCGCTCGGAGCTCGACGAGATCGGCCTGCGCTCCCATCAGCTCGCCGCGAAGGCAACCGACGAGGGCCGTTTCGAGCGAGAGATCATCCCGTTCTCCGTCAACGGCGACACCTATGTCACCGATCAGGGCATACGCCCCGATACCTCCCTCGAGAAGCTCGCCGAGCTAAAGCCAGCGTTCAAGGAGGACGGCAGGATCACCGCGGGAAACTCCTCGCAGATCTCCGATGGCGCCGCGGCCGTCCTGGTCATGACGCGCGAGAAGGCCGGCGAGCTCGGGCTTGAGCCACGTGCCAGGATCGCCGACCAGACGACGGTCGGCGTCGACCCGGTGATCATGCTCACCGGACCCATTCCCGCCACGAACAAGCTCCTCGATCGCAACGGGATGAAGATCTCCGACATCGACCTGATCGAGATCAACGAGGCGTTCGCGTCGGTGGTGGCGGCATGGCGCCGCGAGATCGAGCCCGACATGGATCGCGTCAACGTGAACGGCGGCGCGATCGCGCTTGGACATCCGCTGGGGTCGACGGGCGCGAGGCTCATCACGACGCTCCTCCACGAGCTGGAGCGATCCGACAAGGAGTGGGGTCTCGTGACGATGTGCTGCGGCGGCGGACTCGGCACCGGCACGCTGATCCAGCGGATCTAGGCTCGCCTCACGAAACGGGCTCGCGCCCCGTTTGGTCACCGATGACGCGCAGGCCCGCCGGTGCGCACGCTCGCGTGGATGCTCAGGGTCTCAGCGAGGCCGACCAGCACCTGCGCTCGGTCGACCACGTCATGCGCCGGATCATCGATGAGCGCGGACCCATCGACCCCGAGACCGACCGCCGCGGAAGCCGCCCCGATCCGTACCAGGCGCTCGCCCGCGCGATCGTCGGCCAGCAGCTCTCGACGAAGGCGGCGCGCTCGATCTGGGAGCGGCTGGTGGAGATCCTCGGCGGGACGTTCCCGGAGCCATCCGGGTTGCTGGCCGTCGATGCGGAGTCGATCCGCGCCGCCGGCCTGTCCCGGTCGAAGGTCAACTTCCTGCGCGACCTCGCCGAGCGGGTCGAAGACGGGCGGCTCGACCTAAAACGCCTGATGGAGTTGCCCGACGAGGACGTCGTGGCGACCCTGACGGAGATCAAGGGCGTGGGGCCGTGGACGGCGGAGATGTTCCTCATCTTCCACCTCGGTCGCCCGGATGTGATGTCAGCCGGGGACCTGGGGATCAGGCGGGCCGTTCAGATCGAATACGGGCTGGACGAGCTCCCGGGCCCGACGGATCTGGAGCGCATCGCGGAGCCATGGCGGCCCCACCGCACGCTCGCGTGCCTGTATCTGTGGCGCTCGCTGGACAACGCTCCAGCCTGAGGTCGCAACTGCGACGGCCGGCCAGCGTGATCGCTACGGTTCCGCGTTCGCCGGACGGCGGAATCGAACGACAAAGGAGCCAGCACAAATGCGACTACGACTTGCCGCCCCACTTGTGGCGGCGCTCGCCGGCATCGTGGCCCTCGTGGGATGCGGGGGCAGCGACTCCACGACGGGCACGACGAGCGAGACCCTGACCAAGAGCGAGTTCGTGGCGAAGGCCAATGCGATCTGCGCCAAGGGCAACAAGGAGATCAGGACGGCGGGCCAGAAGCTCTTCAGCAGCGGCCAGGCGCCGAGCCCGGCCGCGCAGGAGAAGTTCGTGACCGCCACCGTCATCCCGAGCATTCAGCAGCAGGTCGATGGGGTTGACGCACTTCCGGCGCCCGCGGGCGACGAACAGCAGGTCCAGGCGATCGTGGATGCCGCCCATTCCGCGTTGGCCAAGGTCAAGAAGAATCCGAGCCTGATCACGCAACAGGGGCAGAGCGACCCGTTCGCCAAGGCCGACAAGCTGACCAACTCATACGGGCTGACGCAGTGCGGATGAGCAACGCGTAGAGGCCGACCTACTCCTCAGGGAGCCTGCCGCCGACGAACTGCACGACGCCCGCGAGGCGCTGGCGGATGTTGGCGAACCCGCGCTCCTGGAGCGCGCGAACGATCTCCTCGCCCTCGAACATCCGCATCCCGCTGACGCGCTCGACGATCGGCTTGAGCGGCGGCGGCGTGACCTGGCGTCGGATTGAGGTCATCAGCGCGATGCGCCCGCCCGGGCGGAGCACTCGGCGCATCTGGTCCAGTCCGGCGAAGGGGTCCGCGAACAGGTGCAGGGCCGCGAAGCAACACACCGCGTCGAAGGTGGCATCACGAAACGGAAGCTCCGTTGCGTCGCCCCGAATGAGCGCCAGATTCGAATCCGGCTCCCGACGGCCGCCGGGCCCGGTTTCCTCACCGGCATGCCGTCCAGGCTCACGCGACGGCCCGGCGGGGACCAGCTCCGCAACACCGCGTTCGAGCATCGTCCGCGAGGCGTCGATCCCGATCACCAGCCCGGCGTCCCCCACCGCCCTGGCGAACTCGCGCGAGAAGTTCCCCGGGCCACAGGCCACGTCGAGCACCACATCGCCCGGGCTCAGCCCCAGCAACAGCCGGGCGATGCGAACCTCCTCGGCCATCCCGGGGCCCGTCAGGCCTTTGGCCACGCGAGCCAGAGTGGGCCGCCAGTACCGCTCGTAGATCGCCGGGACGAGGCTCGTCGTCATCAGGTCCTGGGTGGCTCCCGTGGATTCCAGATCTCCGGCGAGCAGATCGAGATAACCGCGTTCCGTCGCCTCCGGTCGCTCGGCGATGGCCCGCGCATCCGGCGTGAGGAGGTCGCGGGCGCGCCGCAAGCCCGCTCCCTCCGGGGGCGGGACAGTTGTCATCAATGCGCGGACGGGGCGCCCGGTCCAACCCCGCGGGGCTCGCCGGAGTGCTGCGCGAGCTCCTCGAGCCGCGCGATGTGGCGCTCGCCCTCGACCCTGACCGGGTCGTCGGGCGGCAGGTCGACGATCAAGCGGCGGATCCGGTTGCGGATCTGAAGCGCGAAGTGGGGCGTCGCCGGACCGGCGAGCGCGCGGATGTCCTCGATCGTGACCCGACGGCCGGGCGCCAGCCGGTCGGGACGCTCGGCCTCGCTCATCCGCCTGCGGCTCTCGCTGTGATCATTTCTTGCCGCCCCCCTTCTTCTTTCCGGGCCCGGACGGTGGAGGCTTCACGCTCGTTCCGGTACCGGACCTTACCGGCGCGACCTCTGCCAGATCGTCGACCTGAGCCTGGAATCCGACCGAGATCGTCCCTTCGTCGCCGATGATCCAGATGTGGTTGTACACGGCGCGGGTGGGGTCGGTGATGTAGCCCGGCTTGATGTCGAGCAGGTAGCCGCGGAGCGCGTCCGGTACATGGCGTGGATCGTCGGTGACCAGGAGCGGGCCCCAGTTGCCGCTCGCCGAGAGGGGTGACGCCGCCGCGGCGTCGAGCGGGTCGGCGTCGGAGGCGATCACGAGGCCGTGGCCGGGATCAGTGATGTTCCAGCCGAAGGTGCCGGCGTCGTAGCGCGCGAAGTCGATCGCGTTCTGGACCGGATCGGAATCGCCGATCCGCGTCGGCGCCTTCGCCACCTCCTCGACCTGCTGCAGCGCCTTGTCCGAGATGGCGGAGGACGGCCCGAGCGCGAACACGTCGGCGCCCTCGTCCCGTTTCAGCGCGTCCATCGTCGGCTTCGGGACGGAGTCCTTGCCCGTGAACAGAACCGGCTCGCCCGACCGGGCAGCCCAGGACGCCGCCGGCATCGCATAGCGCGACTGCACGGAGCTCACCAGCAGCACGTCCTTGGGCGTGGTCCCGGTCAGCTTCTGCCGCAGGGCGTCGACCGCGGCGGCGATCGCCGCGGGGCTATTGCCCGTGACCCGCTGAGTCTCGAGACCAGCCGGCGTATCGGTCTCTCCGATCCGAAAGAGCTGCGCCCCGTGGGTGGTGGCTGACCCGCCGGGCCCGAGCGCCTTCAGGGCGTCGGCCGTGAGGCCCGGAACGCCGTCGTGCATGGAGATCAGCACCGGCGCGCTGATGGGCGGCCCAGCGAGGCTCGCCGCGGCGATGCCGGACTGCCAGTCCTTGTCGTCCACGAGCGAGACGGCGTCCGGCCCGGCGACTCCGCCGGTCGACGGGAAGACCGCCAGGGCGACCGCGGCGGCGTCGGCCACGGGATCGGCGCCCGAGACGCGGGTCGTGTTCTTGGTCGCGAATTCCGGGAACCCCAGGCCCTGCGCCGCCTTGGGCTGGGGGCGCTTCGTATGGACCACGATCCTCGGTGCCGGCGGAGGTGCCGACGCCTGCTTGGGCTCCCCATTGAGCGCGTCGCCGAGGAGGTACGCGCCGATGCCGACCCCGGCCAGGACGGCCAGGGCGCCCGCCCCGATCGCAACCCGCCGCTTCCCGTCGCTCCACACGGCTGGAACGGTAATCCACGGCACCCCCGACCCACCGAGTCCATTCGGTCGCCGCGGCGGGGCCCACTCGCTCGAACGGTGCAAAACCCGCGTTGGGCGCGGTTTTTGCACCTTTCGTCGGGTGGCTGGTGTCCGATCCGGCGGGCGCAGGGGGTAGACTGCCGCCTGGTTGACTGACCAGTCAATCACTCACGATCACGGAGGGTTTAGATGGACTTCGGACTGACCGACGATCAACGCGAGTTCAAGGCGCTCTGTCGCGAGTTCGCGACCGAGGTGATCCGGCCGGTGGCAGCGAAGCACGACGCCGAGGAATCGACGCCGTGGGGGGTCATCCAGGCAGCTCGTGAGTGGGGGCTCGACGGGATCGACCACCTGCAGCGCCTCGGGAGCGATCCCGACGGCCAGTTCTCCGTGATCTATGCCGAGGAGCTTCACTGGGGTTGCGCCGGGATTGCCCTCGCGATCTCCGGATCGACCCTGGCCGCCGCCGGTCTGGCTGCCTCGGGAACGCCGGAGCAGATCGCCCGGTGGGTTCCGGAGTGCTTCGGCTCCGGCGATGAGATCAATCTCGGCGCCTACGCGGTGACCGAGCCCCAGGCGGGCTCCGACGTCAAGAGCCTTCGCACCACCGCCAAGCGCGACGGGGACGAGTGGGTCCTGAACGGGACGAAGGTATTCATCACGAACGGGGGAATCGCCGACGTGCACGTGATCGTGGCGACGGTCGATCCGGACCTCGGTCACCGCGGCCAGGCCTCGTTCGTCGTGCCGAAGGGCACGCCCGGGCTGAGGCAGGGCAAGAAGGAATCGAAGCTCGGGATCCGCGCCTCGCACACCGCCGAGGTGATCCTCGACGACTGCCGGATCCCACTCGAGAACCTGCTCGGGGGCATGGACAAGCTCGAGCGCAAGCTGGAGCGCGCCCGCTCCGGCCAGTCAAGCGGCCGGGCGTCCAACGCACTGGCGACCTTCGAGCTCACCCGACCGGTCGTCGGGGCATCCGCAATCGGGATCGCACGGGCCGCGTACGAGTGGACGCTTGGTCATCTCGACGGCGGCGCGGTCCAGGACCCGCTGGCCGACCTGCTCGACCAGAGCTCGACCGCGGGCAGATCGGCGCATGAGCGACAGGGCATCCAGCAGCCGCTCGCGGACATCGCAACGGAGATCGAGGGGGCGCGCCTGCTTATCCAGCGCGCGTCCTGGATGGGCCGCAACGGGATCCCGATGACCGGTGGGCAGGGCTCGATGTCCAAGCTGAAGGGCGGCGATGTCGCCATGTGGGCGACCAGGACATGCATGGACCTTGTCGGCCCCCTGGCTCAGACGACCCAGTGCCCCCTCGAGAAGTGGTTCCGGGACGCCAAGATCTACCAGCTGTTCGAGGGGACGGCCGAGATCCAGCGGCTGGTCATCTCGAGGATGCAGGTCGCGGAGTACCGCGAGCGCCTCACGGGCGCTGCGGACATCGCCTCCCAGGCGATCGCCGGCTCGAGGACGGCGAACGGGAGAGGGCCCGCACCCGGCCCCGCGGAACCGCAGCCCGACGGCGTAGCGAGCGTCGACGAGCCCGCGGTCGCGGTCTCGTAGCGGCAGAAGTCAAGTCGGCGAGCGTTTCGCCCGATACAACCGGCGATGGATCGCACGCACCAGTACGTCTTCGGCGGACTGGCCTCTGGCGCACTGATCGCCGCGGCGGTCGCTGCGTTCATCACCATCACCTCGCTGGTCGCCGGGACGGACTTCCCGGATGGCAAGACGGTCCCGCCACCGTCCGGCCCCCACGCCGTGAGCATCGCCCCCCTCGATGGGTCCGATTCCGGCGCGGCGCCGGGTCCCACCGACCCGCCGGCGCTCGCTCCTCACGCGGGGTTGTCATCGCCGGCAGCCCTTCATCGACTCGCGTCGGTTCGCCGCGCCCTCACCCCACGCAGCGAGGGCGCAGGCGGGTCCTCGCCGAACGGGCACCCGGGGACGCAGCCGACGTCCGGTCGTACCGGTGGGCCGAAGCCGGCAGGCAGCGGGAAGGGGGGTACATCGCCCACGTCCGGCTCGGCCGACGGGACGCCGTCCCCGGCTGCGTCGCCGCAGCGCTCGAAGGAGCGGGGCGCTCCGAGCGATTCCTCGACGAGTGCCACCGCGGCGAGCGCCCCTGAAGAGGGCGGGGCCCCTCCGGGCCTGGCGAAGCAGGGCGGGACGCCCCCCGGGCTGGCGAAGAAGGGCGGAACGCCCCCTGGGCTGGCGAAGAACGGCGGAACGCCTCCCGGGCTGGCGAAGAAGGGCGGAGGGCCGCCCGGACTGGCGTCAAAGCCCGGCGGCGCGCCGCCGGGGCAGGCCAAGAAGGGCTAGGCGAAACATTCCGCGCCCTCGTGGCCGGCTTCGCCCCTCCGAGCTTTAAGCTCGCGGCGATGGCACATGCGCATGCCCACGGTCGGGGCGTCGAGCGGCGAAGCTCGGCCCGTGGGGCGCCCGAGGCCCTTGCCGCGCGACGCGTCGCGAACCGGCGCCGCATGCTGGTGGCAGCCGCGATCAACGGCGGCATGTTCGCGGTCGGGGTCGCGGGCGGCATCGTCACCGGCTCCCTCGCCCTTCTCGCCGACGCCGGACACGTCCTATCGGATCTGGCCGCGATCGGCCTCGCCCTGTTTGCCGCGCGGCTCGCGGGCCGGTCGGGCGGGCCACGCCGGACGTTCGGCTATCAGCGCACCGAGGTGATCGCCGCGCTCGTCAACGGCCTTGCCCTGGTCGGAATCGCGGCCGCGATCATCGTCGGCGCGATCGACCGGCTCGGCGATCCACCCGGCGTCAAGGGAGCGGGCGTCGTGGTCCTGGGCATCGTGTCGTTGGCCGGGAACGCGGTCGCGACCTGGGTCCTCGCGCGCGGGGAGCGACAGGACGTGAACCTCGAGGCGGTGCTGCGACACTCGGCGGCGGATGCGCTCGGCTCGCTCGGTGTGGTGGTCTCGGGGGTCGTGGTCCTGACGACGGATTGGAGGCCGATCGATCCCGTGATCGCGATCCTGATCGCCGTTCTCATCCTCGCGTCATCCCTGCGCCTCATCCGCGAGCCGTTCGACGTGCTCATGGAGGCCGCGCCGGAGGGCATGGACGCGGACGCGGTGGCCCGTGCGATGGGCGCGGTAAGCGGTGTCTGTGGGGTGCACGAGTTGCACGTGTGGTCCGTCACGCCGGGCTTCGACGCGCTCGCCGCCCACGTGGTCGTGGAGCGCGCCCACGATCGCGACCGGATTCGGCGCGAGCTCGAGTTCCTCCTGCGCGACCGGTACGCGATCGAGCACACCACGCTGCAGATGGAGGATCCCGGCGACGACGACGCGGTCCTGCAGGTCGAAACCTGAGCCCGGGCTGCCTTCGAGTGGTGTAAAACCCGCGCTATCCGCGGTAAATGCACCGCTCGACGGGTGGGGCGAAGTGTGGAGGCCTCATCGGGCTCCTTTCGGCTCGCTCTGGTCGAGGATGGCTTGCGCCAATGTGGGCCAGTCGGCTCGATCGACACCGTGGCCCGCTCCCTCCAGCGAGAGGAGTCGTGCGCCCGGGATCTCGTCGGCGAGCGCCTGGCCGTGCTCGGGCGGGAACATCGGATCCGCCGTCCCGTGGATCACGAGGGTGGGCACCGCGATCGAGGACAGGGGCGGGTGGGAACGGCTGTCGTCCGCGAGGATCTCGTGGTTGCCGGCCGCGGCCAGGTCGCGGGCGCGCTCGACCTCGCGCCGAGCGAGATCGCGGACGGCGGCCTCGTCGAAGGGACGCCGACCACCCGACACTACGCGCGCGTAATCGACCAGATACTCGATCACCGAGGCCGGATCCGACCGGTCGACGTTCGCTGTGGCCATGAACCGCGCGAACTCCTCCGTGCTGGAGGGAAGCTCGACCCCACCGGGCAATGCGCGTGACGTGCTGATCAGAACCAACGAGCGGACTCGATCGGGGAAGTCGAGGGCGAGCAGCTGCGCGAGCGCCCCGCCCATCGAGACGCCGACGACATGCGCTGCCCGTAGGCCGTAGCCGTCCAGAACGCGGGCGGCGTCGGCGACCAGGTCCGCAGTCGTGTAGCCGGGGCGACCCGCCTCGTATGTCACCGATCGGCCGGTGTCGCGGTGGTCGTAACGGATCACGAACCGCCCTCCGTCCGCGAGCAGGCGGCAGAAGTCCTCCTCCCACCAGAGCATGGAACCGCCCATGCCCATGACCAGGAGGACCGGTGGGTCGGCTCGATCGCCGAAGGACTCCGTGCAGAGCTCGACCCCGTTAGCCTCGATCATGCGCGCCGACATTTGATCCGCAATTCCTCCTTTTTGCCTGAAATATGCGTTGCAGCAGGGATAAATGGTGTTAAGGCCTGCTTGCAAACCGTCCCGCGGATGCTAGGGTCCCGCGCACGATTGTGCCGAGTTCATTCAGCCCATGGCTGGATGGAACGGGGGAACCAAACCCCAGGGGCGAATGGCCGTGAGCCCGGAGGCTCAGCTCGCCAGGCGCGTCTCCTCCGCGCTAGCCCGTCAGCTAACCCCGTAGGCACCAGAGCGAGAGATGACAAAGCCGAACAACCGACCGGGACCGAATCGCCGATCCACCCTGCTCGCCCTCTGCGCGACCGGGGTCGTGACCGGTGTCCTCGCGGTTGCGGGAGGCGCCCCGGCCCAGGACATCCAGGCGATCCAGAACAAGATCGACTCCTCGCGAGCGCAGCTCGGCCAGAAGCAGGCCCAGCTTCAGCACGCCAAGGATCGCGCCGGCGTCCTCTCCACCACGATCCAGAGGTATGGGGATCGGGTCGATCAGCTGCGCGGCGAGGTCGCGACGCTCCAGAACCGGATCGCGATCGTCGAGACCCAGCTCCAGAAGAAGGAGGCCGAGCTCAAGGAGGCCAAGGCCAGGCTCGTCGAGCTACGCGCCCACCTCAAGCGCTCGCTCAGGGTCCTGCAACAGCGGCTCGTGGACATCTACGAGTCGAACAACCCCGACGCGATGACCGTGATCCTGAGCGCTCATGGCTTCAACGATCTGCTGAGCCGCTACGACTACCTCCAGCGGATTCAGTCGCAGGACACCTCGATCGCCGTCCGGGTGAAGCGGCTGCGAAACCAGGAGAAGGAGACCGTCGACCGCGTGCGGGCGGCCCGCGACGCGATCGCTGCGCGGCAGGCGGAGCTCGAGCGCAGTCAGGCGGACCTCGAGGCGCGCCAGAGCAGCCTGGTCGATGCCCGCCAGAAGGATCAGCAGCTCCTGAGCCAGGTCCAGCAGACCCAGGACCAGCTCGAGGGCGACGTCGGCGACATCTCGGCGCAGATCGCGTCGCAGCTCCAGGCGAAGCAGGAGGCGGAAGCCGCCGCCGCTGCCGCCGCCGCCAGGGCGGCCGCCCAGCAGGAATCCTCCACGTCGTCGGGAGGGACGAGCGCCGCCCCGGCGGGCCCGGTCCAGGGCGAGAGCTCCTCCGGGATGATCTGGCCCGTCAACGGCCCGATCACGTCGCCGTTCTGCGAGCAGCGGGCGTGGGAGAGCTGCCACCCGGGCATTGACATCTCGGTGCCGAGCGGCACTCCGATTCACGCCGCCGCGGCAGGCACCGTCGCGATCGCCGGACCGGAGTCCGGATACGGGAACTACACCTGCATCGACCACGGCGGCGGGGTCTCGACCTGCTACGCGCATCAGCAGTCGATCTCCGTCTCGGTTGGGCAACACGTCGGCCAGGGACAGGTGATCGGATACAGCGACTGCACCGGGCTCTGCTTCGGGCCTCACCTGCATTTCGAGGTACGGGTGAACGGGAACCCGGTGGACCCGATGGGTTATCTCCCGTAGCTGACCCGCCCGCGCGCTACAGCTTTCGTGAAAACATGCCGATCCGCTGAGGTGAACCGCCCACAAGGTGGGCGTGCCGTGCCATCCTTCCTCACTAGATGACGACGCTTTCCGAGGCGCATGCTGAGACACCGCGGGCCCTGCACCTGCGGGCCTATCTGGTCGGCACGGGCGCAACCGGCGCCCTCGTCGCCGGCGCGCTGATCGTCTTCCTCGCGCTCGCGACCTACGTCGCGTTCAACGGCATCCCGCTGGGAGGTGACGGCGGCAACTCCGGGACGAGCTACGTGGGCGTCCGGGCGAACGGCACCCCGGCGGCCGCCGCCACCGCGTTGCGCGCCGCGCCCGGCGCCGTGGCGGCGAATCCCGTGCGTGGGGCCGCGATCGGCGCCGGTGGGCCCGGTGCCGGCGTGTCCGCCGGCGCGGGCTCCGATGGCTCGGGCGGCGGCGGAGCGGGCGCGCCGAGTTCCGGCGGCGGCACCCTCTCCCCGGGCAGCGGCGGCTCGTCGACGGGTTCGACCACGTCGAGTGACCCCAGCCCGAGCCCGAGCCCCACACCGAGCCCATGCACCACGTGCGCGCCCCCGTCGTCATCGACGTCTTCCGGCGTCGTCGGGAACACGGTCAGCCAGGTCGACAACACCGTCGGCACGAACGTCTCCGGCGGCCCCGTCGGCAGCGTGAGCAGCACGGTCGACAATACGGTCACCAGCACCGTGAACGACGTCGGCGGAGTCGCCGGTCAGACCGGCGTCGGCGACACCGTCAACAACACCGTGAACAACGTCGTCGGCGGCTTGCCCGGCGGCAAGCCCTAGGCCCTCAGCCCAGGCATCGCTCCATCCACCGCAGGGCGATGCCATGGAGCTCGGCATCGTGCTGGGCAGAGCGGTGATGGCCGCCCGGGAGCACGATCAGCTTGCGCGGCTCGGCGGCGCGGGCGTAGAGCTCCTCGGACCAGTCGGCCGGGATCTGATCGTCGCCACGGGCGTGGATCAGGAGCAGCGGCTTGGACCCCATGAGCCCCACCGCCTGGCGCAGGTCGTGCTCGGCCAGCCACGCGGCCAGCGCGCTCGCGCCCGTCGGGTCGATTCGCATGCGGAGCTCGCCTGCCTGCAGCCCGCGCGTCAGATGCTGCGCGCCCGCGGGGCAGATCGCGAGTGCGCCGGCGATCGCGTCCGACGTCGCCGCGGCCTGGATGGCCATGAACCCGCCCATGCTGGATCCGCGGACGCAGACCCGCGCTTCGTCGACTTCATCGAAGGCCGCCAGGAACCTGGCCATCCTCCCGACGTCCGCCAGCGCCTCCGGGCTCATCCCGTCATCGGCCTCGCCGTGGCCGCGCTGGTCATAGGCGAGCGCCGCCCAGCCCCTCGACGCGCACGCGCGCCCGAAGTCGCCGTGGTTCTCCTTTCGCGACCCGGCTCCGTGCAGGACGACCATCGCGCGCCATGGCGGGGGCGTATCGGGGAGCCAGAGCATGTACGGGCGTCCCTCGTGGACCCCCGTCTGGCTCGGGCCGATCATCTCCCTGCTCATTCGCGTTGCTGAACCTACCCAGTGGCACCCCTGCGCCCGCGGCCGCCGGGCCCCCACCGTCACAATGGGCGCCCCCATGAGCACGACGCGCGAGCGAACCCTGGTCGAGACTTCGCCCGTCTACCCGGCGGGCAGCCGGGTGAACGAGAGCGGCCACCTGGAGATCGGAGGCTGCGATGTCACCGACGTCGTGGCGGAGTTCGGAACGCCCGCGTACCTGTACGCGGAGGACGACATCAGGGTGCGGGCGCGCGCCTACCTCAATGCGTTCCGGTCACGGACCGACGATTTCGAGGTTCTCTACGCGAGCAAGGCGGCGCCGATCACGGCCGTCTACCGGCTGTGCGCGGAGCAGGGCCTGTCGGTCGACGTTGCGTCGGGCGGCGAGCTCCACGTGGCCCTGCGTGCCGGGTTCGACCCAGCACGCATCCACCTCCATGGGAACAACAAGACCGGGTCCGAGCTTCGCTACGCGATCGAGGCGGGCGTCGGCCACATCATCGTCGACTCCTTCGGCGAGATCCAGCGGCTGGACGCGATGCTCGACCGTCCGCAGGAGGTCCTGATCCGCGTCACGCCGGGTGTCCTGCCGGCCACGCACTCGTTCGTCCAGACGGGGGGTCTCGACTCGAAGTTCGGCTTCGGCCTGGAGGACGGGCTCGCCGAGCGGGCGATCGCCGAGGTGCGGGCCTCACGGAACCTTCGCCTGGTCGGGCTGCACGCCCATATCGGCTCGCAGGTATTCGAGCTCGAGCCGTACGTATCGGCGATCGAGGCACTCGGTCGTCTCGTGGCGCGGGATTGGGAGTGCCGGATCCTGAACGTCGGCGGTGGTCTCGGAATCGCCTACACCTCGGCCGACGAGCCACCCTCGATCGACGACTACGTCGACGTCAAGGTCCGGGGGGTGCAGCGGGTGTTCGACCCGGTGCCGCGGATCCTCATCGAGCCGGGGCGCTCGCTTGTCGGGAACGCCGGCGTCACGGCGTATGAGATCGGCACCGTGAAGGAGATTCCCGGCGTGCGCACGTATCTCGCCGTCAACGGCGGCATGTCCGACAACCTGCGGCCGATGCTCTACGGCTCGCGGTACGAGGCGATCGTTGCGAATCGGGCCGCCGAGGTGCCCGACACGCTGGCCACCGTGGCCGGCATGCACTGCGAATCGGGCGACATCCTCGTGACGGACGCGATGCTGGCCTCGCCCGCCGTCGGGGATGTCCTCGTCACGCCGGCGACCGGCGCTTACGGGTACTCGATGGCGAACAACTACAACGGGGCGCCGCGGCCGGCGGTGATCTTCTGCAGGGGCGGCGACGCGCGGCTGGTGGTGCGGCGGGAGACCTGGCAGGACCTGGTGGCGCGCGACATCCCATGAGCGACTCGGTTCGCATCGGGTTGCTCGGGCGCGGGACCGTCGGAGGCGCTTTCTGTGACCTCGTTCAAGACCGTGCCGGGGCAGTGGAGGCTGCAGCCGGGCGCCGGCCCGAGATCGTCGGAGTCCTGCGCCGATCGGGCGGGGACTTCGAAGAGATCCTGGAGGGGTCGGACGTGGTGGTCGAGCTGATCGGCGGCACCGAGCCCGCCCGCGAGTACGTGCTGCGGGCGCTGCGGGCCGGCCGCCACGTCGTGACCGCCAATAAGCAGCTCGTCGCGCAGTTCGGCGACGAGCTCTTCGAGGTCGCTCGGGACGCGGGCGTTCAGCTTCGCTTCGAGGCAGCGGTCGCCGGCGCGGTGCCCGTGATCAGGGTGATCCAGGAGAGCCTGGCGGCGACCGAGATCACCAAGGTGTTCGGGATCGTGAACGGTACGACCAACTTCATCCTGTCGGAGATGGCGAGCACCGGCGCCGAGTACGCCGACGCGCTGCGCCGCGCGCAGGAGCTCGGCTACGCGGAGGCGGACCCGACGGACGACGTCGAAGGGGCGGACGCTGCCGCGAAGATGGCGATCCTCGCCCGGCTGGCGTTCGGGACGCCCGTCGGGCTGGCGGACGTCGCCTACCAGGGGATCACGGAGATCCAGCCGGACGACATCTCCTACGCGAAGGAGCTCGGCCTCTCGTTGAAGCTCCTCGGCGTCGCCGAGCGCCGCGATGCCGGCATCAGCGTCCGCGTCTTTCCATGCTTCCTCTACTCCGGGCATCCGCTCGCGCCCGTCGAGGGGCCGTTCAACGCGGTCATGGTCGAGGCGCCGGCAATCACCGAGATCACGATGTCGGGTCCCGGTGCCGGGGGCACCGAGACCGCTTCGGCGGTGCTCGGCGACGTGGTCTCGATCATCTCCGGCAAGGCGCCGGTGCACGCCGCGCACCAGCGGCTCGAGATCGTGCGCGACGTCCCTTCGGCCTTCTACCTCCACCTCGAGGTGGCCGATCGCCCGGGGGTGCTCGCTCGCATCGCCGATGTGCTCGGCCGCAACCACGTCTCGGTGCGGAGCGTGGTCCAACGCGGGCTCGGGAATGATGCCCGCCTCGTCATGGTCATGCACGAGGGCGCGGAGTCGCGCTTCTTCGCGGCGCTCGAGGAGATCGCGACCCTCGAGTTCCTGCGGGCGACGCCGCGAGCCATCCGCGTGATCGAAGAGGAGTTCGTGTGAGGGCGCGGGCGCGCGCGATGCCGGCGCTGGGACCTCATCGAGGAGCTGGAGACCGTCCACGTCAGCACCGCGAGATGCTGGTGCTGTTTGTGAGTCTGTGAGCCCCCCACCGCTCATCGAGCGGTACCGCGATCGGCTGCCGCTCGCCGATGACGATCCCGTCGTCACCCTCGACGAGGGATCGACGCCGCTGATCGAGGCGCCGGTGATCTCCGAGCGCGTCGGCGCGCACGTCTACCTCAAGCTCGAGGGCGCGAATCCGACCGGGAGCTTCAAGGATCGGGGGATGACGGTGGCGGTCTCGAGGGCGAAGGGTGCGGGCGCCGAGGCGGTGATCTGCGCGTCGACCGGCAACACCGCTGCGAGCGCGGCCGCCTACGCGGCTCGCGCGGACCTGCGGGGGGCGGTCATCGTGCCCGAGGGGAGGATCGCGATCGGCAAGCTCGCCCAGGCGCTGATGCATGGGGCGCGGGTGATCGCGCTGCGAGGCAACTTCGACCAGGCGCTCGCGATCGTCCGCGAGCTGGCCCGAAGCCACCCGATCGAGTTGGTGAACTCGGTCAACGACTATCGGATCGAGGGGCAGAAGACCGCGGCATTCGAGGTTTGCGACGAGCTGGGAGAGCCACCGGACGCGCTCGCGATCCCGGTGGGGAACGCCGGCAACGTAACGTCATGGTGGCGCGGCTTTCGTGAGTACGGCGCGTCGCCACTTCTCTACGGACTCCAGGCCGAGGGCGCGGCGCCGCTGGTGATCGGCCATCCGGTCGCCGAGCCAGAGACTGTCGCATCGGCGATCCGGATCGGCAACCCGGCCCGCTGGGAGGAGGCGATGGACGCGATCACCGGCTCGCGAGGCCGGATCGCGGCGGTCTCCGACGACGCGATCCTGGAGGCGTATCGCCTGCTGGCGACCCGCGAGGGCGTCTTCTGCGAGCCGGCGTCGGCGGCGTCGGTCGCGGGCCTCCTCGTCCACGGCGTACCAGTCTCCGACGACCGCGAGCCGCCGCGGACGATCGTGTGCGTCCTGACCGGGCACGGCCTGAAGGACCCCGATACCGCGCTCGGCAAGGCGCCCGCGGTGATCGGATGCGAGGCGGACGCCGCGGCGGTCGAGCGGCTGGTGTTCGACTGAGGGCGGCGATCAACTCGCCGAATGGTGTGTTTTCCGGGCTGGGCGCGGATTTTGCACAGTTCGACGGTGGGGCCTTTCAGTGAACTCGGACTAAGCACTGCTCGGCCATTGTTTCGGCGCTTTTGCGCCCAGCGTGACGTTTTGCGGGTCACCATCGTGGGATGCTGGAAGAGGTCGTCGCCCTCGTCGCTCCGCCCGGTTGCGCCGTCTGTGGCGGGGGATGCGAGGTGCGGCGCCGTATCTGTGAGCGGTGCGAAGCCGAGCTGTTGGGCCTGCCGCCGGTCCGATCGGCGGTTGCGCACGTCGACGAGACGTGGTCGGTGGCACCGTATGAGGGCGTCGCGCGCCGGTTGATCGGCGCGCTCAAGTTCGGGGCGCGGGTTGCGCTGGCCGACGAGGCCGCTGCGTTTATCGCGCGACGGGCGCCGCCCACGCTCCTGACCGGCGCGATCGTGCCGGTCCCGGCGGCGCCGCTTCGGCGCCGCCGGCGGGGATTCGACCCGGCGGAGGCGCTCGCGGCGGCGCTCGCGCGGCGAAGCGGACTATCCCTTGCGCCCTGTCTCGCGCGGTCGCAGAGCTCGCGTCAGGTGGGGCGCCATCGCGCGGCGCGACTGGCCGACCCGCCGCGCGTCCGTGCGGTCTCGCCGGCTCCATCGGAGGTGCTCCTGATCGACGACGTGACCACGACCGGGGCCACGCTCGCCGCGTGCGCCGAGGCGCTGCGACATGCCGGTGCCCATCGAATCGGGGCGATCACGATCGCCGCGTCGCGTCGGGACGCCGCCCGGCTTGGCGAAACGGCAACGGCGGCGTAGGATGAGGATTCAGCCTGCCACCCAACGAGAGGAGGGCGTGTGCGGATCGAGGTGAGGGGGAGGAACCGGGAGGTCACCGACGAGCTTCGCCGCCAGGTGGAGAAGCGGTTCGACCGCATCGGGCGGCAGGTCTCCGAGCACGCCGTGCTCGAGGTCGAGCTTAGCGAGGAGCGCAATCCCCGGATCGCCGACCGCCAGGTCGTCGACGCCACGCTCCACCTGAAACGCGTGACCCTGCGCGCGCGGGAAGCCTCACCCGAGGTCCTCCACTCGATCCACGAGGCTGCCGAGGACCTGCGCCGCCAGGTCAAGCGGCACCGCGAGAAGCGCCGCAAGCGCCACCAGACGCGCCAGGTGATGGAGGGCCTGCGGCGCCGCACCGCCTGACCGGCCGGCCGACGATCGGTCGGTACCCTCACACGCAGTGGCCAAGGGTCTGATAGATCGCGCTCTCCGGCTCGGGGAGGGGCGCCAGTTCAAGGAGTACGAGCGCCGGGTCGCCTCCATCAACCGCTTCGAGCCGGAGATGGAGCTGCTCGAGGATGCCGAGGTCCGGAGCGAGGCGGACGGGTTGCGCGAGCGTGCCCGCAACGGCGAGCCGCTCGACGACCTGCTTCCCCACGCCTTCGCGCTCTGCCGCGAGGCCGCCCGGCGGACGATCGGGCAGCGTCACTTCGACGTCCAGCTGATCGGCGGCATGGTGCTTCACGATGGATCGATCGCCGAGATGAAGACCGGCGAGGGGAAGACCCTCACCGCGACGCTCGCCGTCTTCCTCAACTCGCTCGCCGGCACCCCCGTCCACCTCGTCACGGTCAACGACTACCTCGCGCGTCGCGACGCCGAGTGGATGGGTCCGATCTACGACGCCCTCGGGGTGAGCGTCGGCGTCATCCAGGCGGGCCACGAGCCGCCGACCCGCAAGCTCCAGTACTCCTGCGATGTCGTCTACGGGACGAACTCCGAGTTCGGGTTCGACTATCTGCGCGACAATATGGCCGGCTCGCTGGAGCACTGCGTCCAGCGCGAGTACGCCTACGCGATCGTCGATGAGGTCGACAACATCCTCATCGACGAGGCACGGACCCCGCTCATCATCTCCGGTGCCCCGGAGGCCGCTGCCGACCTCTACTACACGTTCGCCCGCCTGGCGAAGCAGATGGTCGGGGTCCCGGCCAAGGAGAAGCTCAAGTCGCTCGGCGAGGACCGGGACACGAGCAACGTCGACTACGACTTCGAATTCGACGAGAAGCACAAGACCGTCGCGCCGACGGAGGGAGGTGTCGCGAAGGCCGAGAGCTTCCTCGGCGTCGACAACCTCTACGTCTCGGAGCACGGCACCCTCGTCAACCACCTGATCCAGGCGCTCAAGGCCGAGTCGCTCTTCCACCGCGATGACGACTACGCCGTCATCGACGGCGAGGTGAAGATCGTCGACGAGTTCACGGGGCGCATCCTCGAGGGGCGGCGCTGGTCCGAGGGCCTCCACCAGGCCATCGAGGCGAAGGAGGGTGTCCCGATCCGTGAGGAGAACCAGACCCTCGCGACGATCACGCTCCAGAACTACTTCCGCCTCTACGACAAGCTCGCCGGCATGACCGGCACCGCGCTCACCGAGGCGCAGGAGTTCATGAAGATCTACGAGATGCCGGTCGTCGAGGTTCCGACCAACGAGCCGATGATCCGCGACGATCACAACGACCAGATCTACAAGACGAAGAACGGCAAGTGGAAGGCGGTCGTAGGCGAGATCACCGAGCGCCACGAGCATGGACAGCCGGTCCTGGTCGGCACGATCTCGGTCGAGGTTTCGGAGATGCTCTCGGGCGATCTCCGCCGTCAGGGGATCGACCACGTGGTCCTGAACGCGAAGCCCGAGCACGCACAGCGCGAGGGTGAGACCATCGCGCAGGCCGGTCGCGTGGGCGCGGTGACGATCGCAACCAACATGGCGGGCCGAGGGGTCGACATCAAGCTCGGGGGCGATCCGGAGCAGCTGACACGCGCGGAGCTGCGGAAGCTCGGCGTAAAGCCCGAGGACGCCAGCTATCAGGAGGAACTCGATCAGCTCCTGCCACGGATGCGGGAGCAGTGCGGCCGCGAGGGCCAGGAGGTGATCGATGCCGGCGGCCTCTTCATCTGCGGCACCGAGCGCCACGAGTCGCGCCGGATCGACAACCAGCTGCGCGGCCGGTCCGGGCGCCAGGGCGACCCGGGCGAGTCGCGGTTCTACCTGTCAGCCGAGGACGAGCTGATCCGGCTATTCGCCGGTGACCGCATCTACAAGATCCTGGACCGGCTCGGACCGGTGGACGAGCACGGGGAGGAGTACCCGCTCGAGGCGAAGATGCTGAGCCGCACGGTCGAGAACGCGCAGAAGAAGGTCGAGCAGCAGAACTTCCTGATCAGAAAGCGCGTCCTCGAGTACGACGACGTCATGAACGAGCAGCGGCGGGTGATCTACAAGTACCGGCGGGAGATCCTCGAGGGCCGCGACATGTCGGAGGTCTCGCGACAGGAGGTGGGGGAGGTCATCTCCCGGATGGTTTCCGAGTACACGCAGAGCGAGGTGTTCGAGGACTGGGACCTGGGCGGGCTGCAGACCCAGGCCGCCCAGCTGTGGCCGCTCACGGTCGATCTCGGCGCGATCGACCCGTCGTCGTCGGACCGCCAGGAGATCAGCCGGGTCTTCACCGAGGACGCCCTCGCGGCGTACGACAAGCGCGAGGAGGAGCTCGGCGACGAGCTGATGCGCTATCTCGAGCGCCAGATCCTGCTCCAGATCATCGACAACCGCTGGCGCGAGCACCTGTACGAGATGGACTACCTGCGAGAGGGGATCCACCTTCGCGGGTTTGCCCAGATCGATCCGCTCGTCGCCTACAAGAACGAGGGCTTCACGATGTTCGAGGAGCTCATGAACTCGATCTGGGAGGAGTTCGCGCGGGTCATCTTCCACATCGAGGTCACGATCGAGCCCACGGACCTCGAGCCCGAGCCCGCGCAGCCGACCGACCTGAGCTACGCGGGCGGCGGCCCGGAGCAGCCGTCGGCGATGGAGGAGGCCTCACAGGCGGCCATGGCTCAAGGGTCCGCTCCCGCCGCTGGCGCAGCGGCCGTCGGCACGGCCGCGACCGCGGGTGGCAACGGCGCCTCGAGCGAGAACCCGGCCACGGTCGTCAAGTCCGACCGCGACAAGATCGGCCGCAACGACCCCTGCTGGTGCGGCTCGGGCAAGAAGTACAAGAAGTGCCACGGCGCCTGAGCGGCCGTGTTGGAGAGCGTCATCGCGGCGAGGGTCACCCACATCGCCGAGGGAGAGCCAGCCGCCCGCCGGAGTCGCTGCCCTCCATGGGGTGCGCAGGGTATGAGTTAGGACGTGACGGAAACAACCCCACGCGGGTCGCTGGCAGCGGGCCCGGACGGCCGCCGACGCTGTCGTTGGGCCACGTCGGCACCCGAGTACCTCGCCTACCACGACGACGAATGGGGCCGGCCCGTCCACGATGACCGCGGCCTGTACGAGCGCCTGTGTCTGGAGGCGTTTCAGTCGGGCCTGTCCTGGCTCACGATCCTGCGGAAGCGCGACGCGTTTCGGCGCGCCTTCGCCGGATTCGAGATCGAGCGCGTAGCCGCCTTCGGGTCGCGCGAGGTAGAACGGCTGCTCGCCGACGCCGCCATCGTTCGCAACCGGGCGAAGATCGACGCAGCGATCGGCAACGCGCGGGCGGCGGCCGAGCTCGGCGCCACGGGCGAATCGCTGGCCGACCTGGTCTGGTCGTTCGCGCCGAGGACGCAGGCTGCTCCGCGCTCGTTCGGGGAGGTTCCCGCCAGGACGCCCGAGTCCGCCGCGCTCGCTCGCGACCTGAAGCGCCGCGGGTTTCGCTTCGTCGGACCCACGACGGCGTATGCGCTGATGCAGGCCTGTGGGCTTGTGAACGACCACCTGATCGGCTGTGCGGTCCGCGGGGACGTCGAGCGTGAGCGCCGTGCCGGGCGCGCCACCTCCTAACATCACATCCGTGGCCGAGGCGGTGTCCCGAGAGAGCGTGTCCGCGCGGCTCGCGGAGGTCCGCGAGGGGCTGACCCTGCTCGCGGACTACCTTTGACCCGCCGAAGCTGGCGGCGGAGGTAGAGCGGCTCGAGGCCGAGATGCAGCGTCCCGGTTTCTGGGGCGATTCGGAGGAGGCTGCGCGCGTCTCCGCCCGACACGCCGCCGTCCAGCGCCGCCTCGACACGTTTCGGTCGCTGGAGTCGGACCTCGCCGACCTCGAGGAGCTCGCGGAGCTGTCCGCGGACGATCCCGAGCTCGCGGACGAGCTCGGCTCGCAGCTGGCCTCCGTCGAACGCCGCCTGGCCCAGCTCGAGGAGGCGCGCCTGTTCCAGGGCCGCTACGACGCGGGCGACGCGGTGGTCACGGTGCGCTCGGGCGCCGGGGGAACGGACTCTCAGGACTGGGCCGAGATGCTCCTTCGCATGTACCTGCGGTGGGCCGAGCGCCGTGGTTTCCGCATTGAGATGAAGGAGGCATCACCCGGCGAGGAGGCGGGGCTGAAGTCGGCGACCTTCATCGCCCGCGGCGAGAACGCCTACGGCCTGTTCGCGGCGGAGCGGGGGGTGCACCGGTTGGTCCGCATCTCGCCCTTCGACGCGCAGAAGCGCCGGCACACCGCCTTCGCCCAGGTCGATGTGGCGCCGCTCGTCGACGACGACGTCGAGGTGGACATGGACGAGGAGGACCTTCGCGTAGACACCTACCGGGCGTCGGGTGCGGGGGGCCAGCACGTCAACAAGACCGACTCGGCCGTGCGGATCACGCACCTCCCGACCGGCATCGTCGCCCAGTCGCAGAACGAGCGCTCGCAGGCCCAGAACAAGGCCACGGCCCTGAAGATCCTCCGGGCGCGCCTGCTCGAGGAGGAGGAGCGTCGGCAGATGGAGGAGTTGGCTGCCGAGCGCGGTGAGCAGAAGGCCGCGGAGTGGGGCTCGCAGATCCGCAGCTACACGCTGCATCCCTCGACGCGGGTGAAGGACCACCGCACCGGTCACGAGGTCGGGGACGCGCAGCGGGTCCTCGACGGGGATCTCGACGGGTTCGTGCGCGAATACCTGCTGCGAAGCGCGGCGGGCGGCTAGCGATGGCGGTGCGCGTCTCGGTGGGCATCTCCGAGAGCTTCGACGCGGTCGAGGCCTTTTCCGACGCCGCGCAGGACGCGGCCCATGGACTCGCGGGCGCATCGTGCGACCTCTGCCTGGTCTTCGCCGGTGCGCCGCACCTCGGACGCGGCAAGTGGATCCTCTCCGCGGTCCACGACCATTTGGATCCGACCCACCTGATCGGCTGTGGCGCGGGCGGGGTCGTCGCCCCCGGCCGCGAGATCGAGGAGGGTCCGGCGGCGGTCGTCTGGGCGGCTTCGATGCCCGGCGCACGGATCGCGACGCACCATTTCGAGACGCAGCGCAGGGCGGACGGCTTCGACCTGGTCGGGCTCCCGGATCCGAGTTCGCTGGGTGACGCGATGGTGGTCCTCGCCGATCCGTACAGCTTCGCCACCGAGGCGCTGCTCGCGCAGGTGGAGGCGACGCATCCCGGGATGCCGCTGCTCGGTGGGCTTGCCAGCGCCGCGGCGGCCGGCTCGGCCTCGCTGTTCCAGGACGGGGACGTGCTGGACGGTGGCGCGGTCGGCTGCTCGGTGTCCGGCATCCCGGTGCTGCCATGCGTCTCGCAGGGCGCGGCTCCGGTGGGGCCGGAGATGACCATCACCGCCGCCGACGGCAACACGATCGCGGAGCTTGCGTCAAAGCCCGCGGTCCAGCGACTCCGGGAGGCGCTCGCGGAGCTCGAACCGCGCGAGCAGCAGCTCGCGGCGTCGGGGCTCATGCTGGGGATCGTCATCGACGAGAACAAGCCCGAGTACGGGCGCGGTGACTTCCTCGTTCGGCCGATCCTCGGTGCGGACTCCGAGTCGGGCAGCCTCGTCATCGGCGAGCGCGTGCGGGTCGGCCAGACAGTCCGGATGCAGGTTCGCGACGGCGCCTCCGCGGACGAGGACCTTCGCGAGGCGCTTCGCGCTCAGGCCGTGGCGCTCGGCACGGGCCGGGCGGCGGGCGCGCTCGTCTTCACCTGCAACGGCCGCGGCTCGCACATGTTCGACGTCCCCGACCACGACGCGACCGCGATCGAGGACGCGCTCGGCGCTCCGGCCGGAGGCTTCTTCTGCGCAGGGGAGATCGGTCCGGTGGGCGGACGCAACTTCCTCCACGGCTTCACCGCCACGATGGCGGTGTTCCCGGCGGACTGACCCGTATCACGCGAGCGGTGCAAAATCCGCGCCCAGCGCGGAAAACGCACCGTTCGGCGAGGGGGTGGTGGCGGGGCTAGGCTCACCTGTCGTGGACGCCTCGCTCCGCGATCTCGTCGCTCGGGCGCTCGCCGAGGACCTCGGGACCGGCGACATCACCGCGGACGCCGTGGTTCCGCAGGGCGCCATCGCGACCGGCCGCATCGTCCAAAAACAGCGCGGGGTCGTCTACGGGCTCGACGTCGCGGCGGAGGTCTTTCGGCAGGCCGGTGCCGGAGAGTTCGAGCGGCTCGAGCCCGAGGGCGAATGGCGTGACACGGTCCCGGCGGAGGTGGCCGCCGTCTCGGGGCCAGCGCGCGGGCTGCTCGCCGGGGAGCGCACCGCGCTCAACCTCCTCTGTCATCTGTCGGGCGTGGCGACGCTGACCGCCCGGTTCGTCAGTGCCGTGGATGGGACCGCGGCGACCATCCTCGACACCCGGAAGACGACCCCGGGATTGCGGGCGCTCGAAAAGGCTGCAGTCGCCGCGGGCGGCGGGCAGAACCACCGGATGGGCCTCTACGACGCGTACCTCATCAAGGAGAACCACATCGCCCTCGCCGGCGGCTTGGCGGCGGCCGTGCGCCGCGCACGCGATGCCGGCGGTGGCCGCGAGGTCGAGGTCGAGTGCCGCGACGCCGCGGAGGTCGCCGAGGCGCTCGACGCCGGCGCCGATCGCCTCCTGCTGGACAACATGGAACCGGCCGAGCTGCGCGACGCGGTCGAGGCACGCGAGGCGCACGCCCCGGCCGGCGCCGCCCGCCCGCCGCTCGAGGCATCGGGTGGGATCACGATCGACAACGTCGCCGAGATCGCGGCGACCGGCGTCGACTTCATCTCCGTCGGCGCGCTCACCCACTCGGCTCGGGCACTCGACCTGAGCATGTTGCTCGCGACGAAATAGAGTCGGGACACAATGAACGGCACACCTCACCGGCCGCGCCCCAATGCACATGTCGGATGAGGACCTGCGCCGCAAGCGCGAAGAGCTCGTCGCCGAGCATATGGAGTCCGAGAACCGGCACGAGTTCGACGCGACCCTCGCGACATTCGACCATCCTCGCTACGAGCTGATCGGCACCGGCGACGTCTACGACGGCCCGGATCAGGTCGCGCGTTACTTCGAGGAGACCCGGGCCGCGTTCCCGGATCAGCGCAACGAGCTGATCGCGATGCACCACTCGGACGATGCGGTGATCGTCGAGGCGAACCTCTACGGCACCCACGACGGACCGTTTCGAGGCCTGCCGCCGACCGGGCGGAAGTTCGAGATGCGCCTCTGTGCGATCTTCGTGTTCGACGAGGATCGGCTGGTCTGCGAGCGCGTCTACTTCGACTCGGCGACGGTATTGCGCCAACTCGGCATCGCCCGCGACCCGCTCTCGGTCTCGGGCCGCCTCGCCACCATCCTCAATCACCCGGTGACCATCGGCCGGGCGGTTGCGGGCCAGCTGCTTCGGCGCTGATCGGCGGTTACTTCAGAAGTCGCGAGAGCCGCCGATCCTTCAGCACGCGCCCGCCCGTCTGCTCGTCGGGACAGTAAGTGGTCACGTGCTCGGCGAAGTGCACCGCGGCGAGCGTGGCGCCGCACCGCGGACAGGGCTCGCCCTCGCGACGATGAACCCGTAGCGGCATCGGAAGCTTGTCGGGCACGACGTCGCCGATCACCGCCTCGTAGTGCTCGATCGCGTCGCCCATCAGGTGGAGCGCCTCGTGGAGGCGCTCCACCTCCTCATCAACCAGCTCCGATCCCTGCCGGAACGGCGACAGCGCCGCCTCCCAGAGGATCTCGTCCACCCAGGAGCGCCCGATCCCGGCGACGACGCGCTGGTCGCGCAGCATGGGGTGAAGGTGGCGCGGCTGGTCGATCCGCCGCGCGAGCTCCTCGACCGGCGGTGCGGGCCACGCCTCGGGCCCGAGCGTCGCGACCATCTCGTCACCGCCCAGGTCGGCGGAGAGCATGAGCTTCGCCCACGCCCGCTGCTTCGTCCCGAACTCCCGGAGGCGCAGCTCGCGTCCATCGGTGAACCGCACGAGCACCCGCGCCGTTCGATCGCGCAGCGACGCCCGCTTGTCGAAGACCTGGAGCCGGCCCGCGGACATGAGATGGACGAGCATCGCGAGCGAGCCGGTCCCGTCCTCGGGCGCGAGCTCGACGACCGGCATCTTGCCGATCCGCCTGACGCCCGCGACCCGCCGCCCGACGAGCGCCCCGAGCGGCGGCTCGACCGACTTGAGGGCCACCATCCCCGGCGAGACCGCCGATTCCACCTCGGCATCGCGCAGCCCTTCGTCGAGGCGGCGCGCCGTGATCTCGACTTCCGGAAGCTCGGGCATGCGCTAAGCGTAGGCGCCACGGAGTGGCGGCCTCAGGGCACTAGACTCCTTGTAGTTCATTCGCACCGCGTCCACGGACCGGGCGAACATCATCACCCCGCCGCCGCTGAGCACGGTGGGGTTCGCATACTCGAATGCATCAGCTCCCCACACTCCAAGCTGCGCCCGCCGAAGCGCTCGAGCCGCAGGACGTCGCGCGGCTCTCGGAGGAGGTTCGGGCGCTCGCCGCGGAGCGCAACGCGGTGATCCTCGCTCACAACTACCAGGTGCCGGAGATCCAGGACGTGGCGGACCTCACGGGCGATTCGCTTCAACTCTCGCGCGAGGCGGCGGCGACCGAGGCCGACGTGATCGCGTTCTGCGGCGTGCACTTCATGGCGGAGACCGCCTCGGTGCTCTCGCCGGAGAAGACGGTCCTGATCCCCGACCCCGACGCCGGCTGCTCGCTTTCTGACTCGATCACCGCCGATCAGCTTCGAGGGTGGAAGGCCGAGCATCCCGGAGCGCTGGTGGTCATGTACGTCAACACGTCGGCCGAGGTGAAGGCCGAGACGGATTACTGCTGTACCTCGTCGAATGCCGTCCAGGTGGTCGACCACATCTGGCGCGAGCACGGCCCCGAGACGGAGATTCTCTTCGGCCCGGACATGTGGCTCGGGTCATTCGTGGCACGCGAGCTCGGCCTCACCGAGGACCCGGAGCGCTACGACCGCTTCCACGTCTGGGACGGTGAGTGCCACGTCCATGCGGGTATCCGGCCCGATGACATCGGGGCGATGCGGGCCGAGCACCCGGACGCGGACTTTCTGATCCATCCGGAGTGCGGATGCTCCACCCAGGCGATGGAATACGTCGCCGCCGGCGATCTGGACCCGGACGGGGTCCAGATGCTCTCCACGTCGGGGATGCTGCGGCACGTCTCCGAGGACCCCGACGGCGAGTTCATCGTCGCGACGGAGACCGGAATGCTCTACCCGCTCCAGAAGGCGGCGCCGGGCGCACGGCTCATCGAGGCCAACCGGATGGCCTTCTGCAAGTACATGAAGATGATCACGCTCCCCAAGCTGCGCGACTCGCTGCGGCAGATGCGCTTCGAGGTGAAGGTCCCGCGCGAGGTGGCCATGCGCGCCCGTGTGCCCATCGAGCGCATGGTGAGCATCTCCTAGCGAGTTCCGCCGAGCCTGGCATCCGGTCCTCGCGGGTGCTAGCTTGCGCCCGTGGTAGGGATCGTGGCGCGGCTCGTCCTCGGAACGATCCTGGCGGTGTCGGCGGTGCTGAAGCTCGCGAGCCCGGCGTCGAGCCGGGCGGCGCTCGGGACGTTCGAGATCCACGGTGAGCGAATGCGATGGGTTGCTTGGGCTGTCCTCATCGCCGTCGAGCTGGGCCTCGCCGCCGAGGTGATCGCCGGCAGCGACGGCGCGGCCTGGCTCGCCGCCGGCTTCCTGACGCTCTTCGCCGCCGCCTTGGTCGGAGCGATCCTCCGCGGAAGGGCCGGTGCGCCGTGCGCGTGCTTCGGATCCCGCTCCAGGGTGGGCTGGGGCTCCGTGGTCCGTAACCTCGCGCTGGCGGCGTGCTTCGCCGCGCTCCCGTTTCTCCCTCAACACGCGCTGTCAACCGACGAGTGGCTCGCGCTCGGCTTGGTGGTCGCGCTCCTGGCGTGTGCCGGGCTCGGCGTTGCGGTCCTGGCGCTGGCCCGCGAGGTGGGCATGCTCAGGCTTCGCATGGGACCGGCGGCGGCGCTGGAAATACCCGAGGAGGGCCCGCAGCTCGGCACCCAGATCGAGCTCCCCGATCGCTTCGGGGAGCTGACCCCCACGGGAATCGGACTCGGGGTCTTCATGTCGGATGGATGCCACGTCTGCCGGGGGCTCGCGCCGGCCCTGGAGAGCCTCCGGGGCGAGCCGGACCTGACGGTGGAGCGCTTCGACGAGGCAGAGGATGCGGACGTCTGGAGCGAACTCGGGATCCCCGGGAGCCCGTATGCCGTTGCGCTCGACGCGAGCGGCACCGTGCTGGCCAAGGGCACCTTCAACAACCTCGCGCAGCTCGAGAGCGTGTTGGCGACTGCCGGGCGGCGCCGAGCGAGCCTCGAGGCGAGGTACAACTGATGGCCACGCGCGACCGCATGGGTGAGGCGCTCGACTCCCTCGCAGGGGACAGCTCGAGACGCGGCTTCCTCGCCCGCGCCGGGGCAGGGCTGATGGGCGTCGCGTTCGGCGGCGCCATCGCGAACGCGCTCAATCAGGACGCCGAGGCCTACACCAACTTCTGCGGCCACACGTACACCACCGGCAACTGCGTCCATCCCTACGGCCTCCCGCGCATCGACTCTCACGGCTACCCGGTCCGACCGAGCGACGGGCACGCGATCGACAACATCGGGCGGCTCGTCAACAACAAGGGGCAGCCCGTGCACGACGACGGGTCGCTCATGCGCGACCCCGACGGGATCCCGCTGCCACCGGCGCCGCGCACTCCGATCTGCCAGCAGACCGGGAAGGAGCACGGCTTCGAGGCCCATCTGCAGGGCGCCTGGTACCGGTGTTGTGGAGGAAGGGTCCGGAAGCTCTGGGACTGCTGCGCCCACCATGACACCCGGATCAACGGCGACGCGGCGCTACAGGGGTACTGCTACGGCGGGCGCAAGGTCTTCTGCGTCACCTACTACCAGACGCACGTGCCATGTTGAGCCCGAGCTCGGCCGCTCACCCCGGAGGGGACGCGACGTGAGCGCGGTGGAAGCCAGCCTCGCGGTCGCCGCCCTCGCCATCGGTGCGACCGGCGCATGGTCACCATGCGGGTTCTCGATGGTGGAGACGATCGGCCTGGCGGGGGATCGCGGTCGCCGGCTGACGACGGTCGCCTCGTGCGCGGCGTTCGTCCCGGGGGCGGTCGCCGGGGGGATCGCGACGTTCGGTCTGCTCTCGGTCATCGGCGACCTCGTGCACGGCACCGCCGGTCGCACCGCGTATCTGGTGGCGGCCGCCGTCGCTGTCGTGGCCGCGGTCGCGGAGGCACGAGGGGTGCGCATCGCGCCACAGATCCGCCGCCAGCTGCCCGAGGGCTGGCGGTGGAGGATGCCGCTGCCGGTGGCCGCCTGCCTCTACGGCGTCCTCCTGGGGCTCGGCTTCACGACCTTCGTGCTCAGCTTCGGCGTATGGGCGCTCGGGGGAATCAGCCTCGCGCTCGGGGATCCCGGCACCGGCCTCGTCGTCGGCGCGGCCTTCGGCGTCGGGCGCGCGCTCCCGGTAGTGGTGCTCGCGCCGGTGGTCGACCGGCCGTTCGGCCGGCGTTGCATCAGCGCGATGGCCGAGCGGCCGGCGCTCTACCGGCTGCTGCGGTTCGGCGACGCCGTGGCGCTCGGGCTGGCGGCGGTGATGCTGGCGACCACCACGGCCGCGGCCGAGCGCCTCGAGGTCGCGCGTGGCGCCGATCCATCCGTCGCCGGCAAGGCGCTCGCGTTCCAGAAGAAGAACCGCGCGGGCGTGCTTCGCTCCGGGGGAACGGTCCACGGCCTCCCGGGGACCGACCCCGCCCTGGGCGGCGGGATCGGCGCCGTCATCTCCGGTTCGCAGATCCGGATCTTCAACCGCTTCTCGCTGAACCCCATTGCCACCGTCGCAGCGTTCCATCCGCAGGCGGTGGCCCTGGGTCCCTCCTGGCTCGTCTACCTCAGCCTGTCTCACGGACGCTACGCGCTGCGTGCACGCTCGATCACCGACCCCACCAATCCCGGCAAGGCCGAGGTGATCGCCGCGGCTTCGGCGCCGGCGGTGATCGGCCGGCCGAGCATCGCCAAGGGACGGGTCGCCTTCACCGTGTCGAAGCGCCGCACGAACGCGATCAGGCTCTTCCGTCTGGCATCCGGCGATGGACGCACGCTGGTGCGTTCCCGCAAGACCCAGCTCCTCAACCCGTCCTTACTCGGGAAGCGGATCCTCTACGTGCGCGTGTCGCGCGGCGGACAGCCCCCGCTCGCGACCTCGCCGCGGTCCCTCCACCAATCGCTGATGCTCCGCGGGCTGGCCGGCCACGGGGGGACACGCCGCCTCTATCGCCGCCACGGCGACTCCCGACGCGTCTGGACCACGTCGCTCGGCACGAGGCGGGCGTTCGTCACGCTCGACGGCGGCAACGGTCCGCGGATCGTCTCGGTCAAGCGCTAGCGGAAATCCCACTCTGGGGACTTCGGCCTGCCGTGGCGACCCTCAAACCCCAATCCCCGTTTCAGTGTGGCGGGGCCAGCACCGACGGCGGGATGTCGCCGGTTCCGATCGCCCGGTAGAACGTCGCGCTCGGCTTCGCGATCAGCCACCGCCCGCCCCGGCGCTCCAGATAGACGACGTCGTCCTCGATCGACGGTTCCCGGTTGCCGGCGAATCGCGTCACGGTGGTCGCGACGGTGCGCGCGTTGCTGCCCGCGATCGTGACCGACGCGATACGCGCGACGCGCGAGCCCGCATAGACGGGGAACCCTCGCGGGTCGCGGTACCCGATCGAGGCGGTCAACGATGCCCCACAGTCGCCGCGCTCCCGCGGTAGCCGGACCTCGTCGAGCGCTCCCGGCACGAACAGCGAGCAGACCGCTTCGCCGTCCCGGGCGTCGAGCCCGTCGACGTAGCGGCGAACGACGACTGCGACCTGGCGCTGATTTGCATCGAGCCGGGCGGGCTTCGTCTGTGAGACGCCGGCACGGACGGCGGCTCGGGTCGACTCGTCCCCAGGCGGACCGCGGTGCTTCCCGCGGGATCCCCCGCCGCCGTGTGGCCGCTCGCTGGGAGGCCGCTCGGCTCCCGCTTGAGTGGTTGCGGTCGATGATCCGGTGGTCGCTTGAGGCTCGCCGCCGCCGCACGCCCCGACGCCGAGCGCGAGGATGGCGACCAGGCCCGGCGCCAGAATGGCGGGCGCAATTCGCATCCGCCCGTTATAGCCGCCCGCGGCACCGCCCGAAACCTTGCTCCTTGCGGCGAACCGGGCGAACGGTTCCGTCCATGACCGCCCATACGCTGGACCCGCTCGTGCCACCTGCCGCTAATCTCGCCGCCGTGAGGCATCTGACGCCGGTACCGGACCCGAAGCCGCCGCCGAAGCTGGCCGAGCGCGAGGAGGCGAAGCCGCGGATCACCGAGCTCGAGCGGTGGGCGACAGTCCTGCGGATCGACTGCGTCAGGATGCTCGCGGTTGCGAAGTCGGGGCATCTGGATTCCTCGCTGTCGGCGGCGGACATCGTCACGGCGCTCTATTACCGCGTCCTTCGCCACGACCCTGAGAAGCCGAGCTGGCCGGCGCGGGACCGGTTCGTCCTGTGCAAGGGGCACGCAGCGCCGATCCAGTATGCGGCGCTCGCGCAGCACGGGTACTTTCCGCTCGAGGACCTGATGGGCCTCCGGCAGATCGGAGCGCAACTCCAGGGTCACCCCGACATGAGACGCACGCCTGGAGTCGAGGTCTCAACGGGCTCCCTCGGGCAGGGACTCTCGATGTGCGTGGGGATCGCGCTCGCGCTGCGGTTGGACGGCCTCGACGAGACGGCCCAGGTCTTCGGGGTACTGTCCGACGGCGACTGCCAGGAGGGCCAGACCTGGGAGGCCGCGACCGCCGCGATTCACTTCGGCGTCCCCAATATCACCGCCGTCGTCGATTACAACCACCTGCAGACCGACGGGACCACCGAGGAAGTGATGGACATCGGGGACGTCCGGGCGAAGTTCGAGGCATTCGGCTGGGATGCGGTCGCCATCGACGGCCACGACATGGGGCAGGTCGTCGAGGCGCTCGAGCGCAGTCGCACTCTGAGGAAGCCGGCGGCGATCGTCGCCGAGACGAAAAAGGGCAAGGGAGTCTCAGCGATGGAGGGCCGGTTCGGCTTCCATGGCAAGCCGCCGCCGCCGGAGCTCGCTGCGGAGGCGCTCGAGGAGCTGATGGCGACGCTCGACGAGCAGACCAAGGGCCTCGCGGGCGCGGATGGAGGCGATTCCTAGGATGGCTCCTGAGGCCAAGACCGACCCGATCGCGACGCGCCACGGCTACGGCGACGCGCTGGCGGATCTCGGGGAGCGCCATGAGGAAGTCGTCGCGCTCGACGCGGACCTCGCCGTCTCGACCCAGGCGATCAAGTTCGGCAAGCGCTTTCCGGAGCGGTTCTTCAACGTCGGGGCCGCGGAGGCGAACATGATGTCGATGGCCTGCGGGCTCGCGGCCAGCGGCAAGGTTCCTTACTGCTCCACGTTCGCGATCTTCGCCGCGGGCCGCGCCTACGACCAGGTGCGGCTGGGGATCGCGCACAACGAGCTCAAGGTGCGGATCGGCGCCTCGCACGGAGGCGTGTCGCTGGGGGAGGATGGCGCCTCGCACCAGATGATCGAGGACGTGGCGCTGATGCGGGCGCTGCCCAGGATGACGGTCGTGATCCCCGCCGACTACAACCAGGCCTACCGGGCCACGGCCGAGTCGTACGAGCGCGACGAGCCGATGTACATGCGGTTCGGCCGGCCCGCGACTCCGATCGTCTACGAGGAGATCCCTGAGTCGCTTGGCACCGGCGTCGACGTCCTCCGCGAGGGCAAGGACATCACCCTGATCGCGACCGGCCACATGGTCTGGCGCGCGATCGAGGCTGCCGAGTCGCTGGAGACGGAGGACGGCGTCGAGGCCGAGGTCGTGAACGTGTCGATCGTCAAGCCGCTCCACTCCGAGACGATCCTCGAGTCGCTGAGCAAGACAGGCGTCGCCGTCACCGCGGAGGAGCACCGCGTGGTCGGCGGCCTCGCGGACGCCGTCCGCCAGGTGGCGGCCGAGCAGCACCCGGTCCCGATCTTCGCCGTCGGGATGGGAGACGAGTTCGGGGTCTCGGGAACGGGCGAGGCATGCATGGAGCACTTCGGCCTGACGGCCCGCGGAATCGCCGATCGGGCTCGCGAGGCGCTGGTGTTGAAGCCGATCGTCTCGCGGCCGCCCCTCTTCGGGCCCGAGTGGACCTGACGTCCGGCGGATTAGGCCCGGGCAAGTACGGGAGGGCGCTGATGCTGCAGCGCCTCGGTTTATTCGCTGACTGCCGATATACGCGGTCGAATCACTCGCTCGATCCGTTTTGTGAGGGAGCGCTAACGGACTTCGCTACCCTTGCGCGGCGCTCCGTCACGCAAGACCGGCTGCAGGGGAACAGGCGCAGGATTGCGCGGGGCGTCGCAGAAAACGCTTCGCATGGCGCTACTTCGGACACGCAGACGGCGCAACCGTGCCCGTGAAGGGCGGACGCGGGGCGACGACGCGGCTGAGCGGCCGCGCCGCCCGCCGATCGTCGAGCTTCGCGACGCGACGGTCGTCTACCCGGGCGGACACGTCGCCCTCGAGCGGGTGTCGTTCGAGATCGCGCGCGGGGAGTTCGTGTTCGTCGTCGGGCCCACTGGGTGCGGAAAGTCGACCCTGATCAGGACGCTGATCGGCGAGGTGCGGCCCGCGAGCGGAGAGGTGCTCATCGCGGGACACGACATCGATCGTCTCCGGAAGCGCCGCATCCCGCACCTGCGCCGGCGGATTGGGACGGTGTTCCAGGACTTCAAGCTGCTCCCGAACCGGACCGTCTACGACAACGTCGCGTACACGCTCAAGGTGACCGGTGAACGGCGCAGCGAGATCCGAAGGAAGGTGCCCGAGATCCTCAGGCTCGTCGGCCTGCAGGGCAAGGTCCACAACTACCCGGACCAGCTCTCGGGCGGCGAGCAGCAGCGTGTCTCGATCGCGCGCGCGTTCGTGAACCACCCGCCCCTCCTGCTCGCGGACGAGCCGACCGGGAACCTGGATCCGGAGACCTCCATCGGGATCATGCAGTTGCTCTACCGGATCAATCGCACCGGGACGACCGTTCTCGTCGTCACCCACGACCGCGAGATGGTCGACAAGATGCGCCGCCGCGTGCTCGCGCTCAACGAGGGACGCTTGGTCCGCGACCAGGCTGCTGCCACCTACCACGAGGAGTCGACCAGCGAGTTCGGCGTGCGGGTTCGCGCCGAGATGGGCGTGGGCGAGGGCCACACCAACGGCGAGCCGATTGAGCCCACGGCGAGCGCGCCGGGGAGCTGACGGTGCGCCGGATCTTCTTCTTCATCGCCGAGGCCTTCCGCGCGCTGCGCCGCAGCGCGTCGCCCAGCCTCGCGGCGATCGTGACCGTGGTGATGACGACGCTCCTGCTCGGCGTCTTCATCCCGGTCATCAGGGCGAGCTCGACGACGACCGAGAACGTCCAGTCCCAGCTCGCGCTCTACGTCTACATGTACCCAGACGCGACCAAGAAACAGGCGCAGGCGGCTGAGAAGAGGATCAACAAGATCCACCGCGTGAAGAACACGGACTTCGTCTCCCCCAACGAGGGACTGAACCGGCTGCGCGAGAACATCGGCAAGAGCGAGATCGGCAAGGGAATAACCCAGCTCCAGGGCAAGAATCCGCTGCCCTACTCGGTCGTTGTGCATCCCGACGACCCCAACGACCTGCCGGCGATTCAGCGCGCGATCACGCCGCCGGGCAAGCACGCGAAGCCGATCAGCCCCGCGATTCAGGAGGTCAACAGCGGTCAGAAGGCCGCGCAGGCGATCCGCACGGTGACGAACGCGGTGAAGGTGATGCTGACCGTGATCGCCGCCCTGCTCCTGATCGTCTCGCTGCTTCTCATCGCGAACACGATCCGGCTGTCGATCTATGCCCGCCGCCGCGAGGTCGAGGTGATGAGGCTCGTCGGGGCCACGAACTGGTTCATCCGCTGGCCGTTCGTGATCGAGGGACTCGTCGTCGGCCTCACCGGAGCCGCCATCGCCGTCGGAATGCTGTGGATCGGGAAGGTCACGATCATCGATCCGCTGGCCGAGAACTTCGCGCTCATCGACAACTTCTCTACTGTGGGGTTCGTGCCACTGATCATCGTCTTGCTGGCCGCCTCGATCGTCGTCTCCGCGCTCGGAAGCGGGATCACGCTGCGCCGGTTCCTCCGCGTTTGAGCAACGGGCGTTCCTCCGACGGCGATCGTTTCATCCCCGGATTCGCGGCTGGCGCGATCGCGGCCGCCATCGCCGCGCTCGCGATCGTCTGGCTGACGGGCGGGTTCTCCTCGAACGGCGGGGTTACGACGGATGCCCAGACGCTGATCGAGCAGAACTACTTTCGGTCGGTGAAGCCGACGGTGCTGGAGAACGCCTCGATCAACGGAATGATCTCGGAGCTCAAGCGCCGCTACGACGACCGGTTCTCCCACTACTTCGACCCGAAGGAGTACCGGCAGTTCGCGACCGCGAACTCGGGGGAGTTCTCCGGGGTCGGGCTTACGGTGAACGGCGTGAAGGCCGGCTTGCGGGTCGCGAGCGTCCTTCCGAACAGTCCGGCGAAGCGCGCCGACATCAAGCCGAACGACGTGATCGTCGGCGTCAACGGTCACTCGATCTCTGGTGTGTCCGAGGACGTGGCCGTGTCGCGGATCAAGGGGCCACCCGGGACGCCGGTGACCCTGACCATCCGGTCGCGCGGGAAGGGCCGGCCG
>Ga0209382_10000433_pt1 | contig 69097 bp, 70 predicted proteins | sample SoiMetdeltSBSDD5_FD_187599 | JGI IMG/M metagenome (GOLD analysis project Ga0209382, IMG submission 187599) | Bulk soil microbial communities from a Populus tree surrounding site in Tennessee, USA - Soil MetaG P. deltoides SBSDD5 (SPAdes) (version 2) | ecosystem: Environmental > Terrestrial >...
CGCCTCGGACGGCGGGACCCCAGCCCCGCGACGTCCTCCGGCTCGGTCTTGTTGTTCAGGCTCGCCTCGGACGGCGGGACCCCAGCCCCGCGACGTCCTGCGGCTCGCACTACGATCGCTCGTCGCTTGCGGCGGCCCCGTTCCGCGGTATACCGTCGAGGCCTAATTCGCGACCGCGAAGGGGCCGGCCATGACGAAGGAAGACAGCGCGCTGATCCGAGGACTCGAAGGCGTCGTCGCCGCCGAAACACGACTTTGCGATCTCGACGGCAAGAACGGACGCCTCGCCTACGTCGGCTACGACATCGATGAGCTCGCGCGCAAGGCCACGTTCGAAGAGGTCACCTATCTGCTCCTGTATGGCGAGCTGCCGAAGGCCGCGCAGCTGGATGGTCTGACGGTGGCCCTCACCGCCGCGCGGGAGATTCCGCGCGAGCTGATTGCCGCATTCAAGCTGATGCCGAAGGCCACCGATCCGATGCGGGTGCTGCAGGCGTCGGTCGCGATGCTCGGAATGTCGGATCCCGACACGACCGACAACTCCCACGCCGCGAACGTGCGCAAGGCGATCCGTCTGACCAGCCAAATCGCCACCGCCATCTGCGCGCACCATCGCGTGCGCAACGGACAGGAGCCGGTTCCGCCGGCCGCGGGCCTCGGCCACGCCGCGAACTTCCTTTATATGCTCACCGGCCAGCGCCCCGGGGCCGCCGCGATCAAGGCCTTCGACGCGAGCCTCACACTGTACGCCGAGCACGAGCTGAATGCGTCCACGTTCACCACGCGCACGATCGTCTCCACGCAGTCCGATATGCACTCGGCCGTGGCGGGCGGCGTCGGCGCGCTGAAGGGACCGCTGCACGGCGGCGCCGGCGAGGCGGTGATGCGCACGCTGATGGAGATCGGCGAGGTCGCCGAGGTCGACGCGTTCACCGAGAAATCGCTCGCCGAAAAGCGGCGCTTCATGGGCATGGGCCACCGCGTCTACAAGGCCGGCGATCCCCGCGCGGCGATCCTCAAGGGCATGGCCGAGCAGGCGTGCCGGGAGTCCGGTCAGTTCAAGTGGTACGAGATGGCCGTGAAGCTGCACGAGCGGATCAGCCGAGCGAAGGGGCTCATCCCGAACGTCGACTTCTACTCCGCGCCGCTCTTTTACTCGCTGGGCATTCCGGTCGATCTCTTCACGCCCGTCATCGCGGCCGGTCGCATCGCGGGCTGGTGCGCCAACATCGTCGAGCAGCACGACGACAACCGTCTGATCCGCCCGCGCGCCGAGTACGTCGGTCCCGCCCGCCGCGCGTTCGTCGACATCAGAAGCCGATAACGTGGCAAAAAGTCTCACCCGCAAGCTGATCGAATCGCACCTCGTCGCCGGCAAAGCGGTCGCCGGCGAGGAGATCGCCATACGCGCCGAACAGATCTTGCTGACCGACACCAACGGGATCCAGTCGTGGCTCCAGTTCGAGGCGATGGGCTTTCCGCGCGTCGTCCCCGAGCGCGTCGTCACGTACATCGACCACCAGGTGTTCCAGAGCGACTCGCGCAACTCGGACGACCATCGTTACATGCAGACGGCGTCGCGGAAGTACGGCGCGGTCTTCAGCAAGCCGGGCAACGGAATCTGCCACCAGGTCCACATGGAGACCTTCTCGGTCCCCGGCCAGATGCTGCTCGGCAGCGACAGCCATACGCCGCTCTGCGGCGCCGCCGGCATGCTCGCCATCGGCGCCGGGGGCCTCGACGTCGCCGTGGCCATGGGCGGCGGCCCGTACTTCCTGACGATGCCCGCGGTCACGCGCGTGTGGCTGACCGGCGCGCTGCAGCCGTGGGTCACCGCGAAGGACGTGATCCTCGAGCTGCTGCGCCGCTACTCCGTCCGCGGTGGCCTCGGCAAGATCTTCGAGTACGCCGGCCCCGGTGTGAAGAATCTTCTCGCCGCGCAGCGGATGACCATCGCCAACATGGGCGCGGAGTTGACGCTGACGACCAGCATCTTTCCCAGCGACGAGGTGACGCGCTCATTCCTCACGCGTCTGGGACGCGGCAGCGACTGGCGGCCGATGGCGGCGGATGACGACGCGGAGTACGACGCGCAGATCGAGCTCGACCTCTCCGCGGTCACGCCGCTCGTCGCCCTGCCGAGCTCACCCGACAAGGTGGTGCCCGTCGAAGAGGTCGCCGGCACGCCGATCGAGCAGGTGGCGGTGGGCTCGTGCACGAACGGCTCGTGGCACGACATGGCGTCGGTGACGAACGTGATCCGCGGGCAGCGCGTGCATCCCTCGCTGTCGTTCGTGCTCTTCCCCGGCAGCCACCGCATCCTCGAGACGATGGCGCGCGAGGGGCTGCTGGCCGACCTGCTCGCGGCCGGCGTGCTCGTCTCCGAGCCGTCGTGCGGCTCGTGCGCCGGCCTCGGCCACGTGCCGGCCGCCGGCAGCAAGAGCCTGCGCGCGTTCAACCGCAACTTCGCCGGACGCAGCGGCGTCAAGGATGATTCGGTCTATCTCTGCTCGTCGCTCGTCGCGGCCGCGTCGGCGATCACCGGCGTCATCACCGACCCGCGCTCGCTCGGCGTCGAGGCCCCGGTGAAGCTGCCCGAGCGGTTTGCGGCCTCCGACGTCGGCTTCGTCGCCCCCGACGGCGGCGGCGAGATCGTGCGTGGCCCGAACATCAAGCCGGTGCCGCTCGGCGAGCCGGTGCCCGAATCTCTCGAGGCCCCCGTGCTGCTCAAGCTCGGCGACAAGGTCTCCACGGACGACATCTCTCCGGCCGGCTCGGCGGCGCTCATGTTCCGCTCCAACGTCCCCGCGATCGCCGAGTTCTCGTTCAAGTACGTCGACCCCGAGTTCGTGGCGCGCGCCAGGACTGCCGGGCGCAGCATCGTCGTCGGCGGCGAGATCTACGGGCAGGGCTCGTCGCGCGAGGTCGCGGCCATCGCGCCCATGTTCCTCGGCGTGCGCGCGGTCATCGTGAAATCGTTCGCCCGGATCCACCGGGCCAACCTCATCAACTGGGGCGTCGTGCCGCTGACGTTCGACAATGCCGCCGCGTACGACGCCATCGAGCGCGACGACCGGTTGCGGCTCGACGACCTCCGCGCGTCGCTCGCCGCGGGCGCGCGCGTCCGGGTGGTGAACACGCGCACGGGCGCGGCGTTCACGGCGTCCTGCGTGCTGACGCCCCGCGAGCGCGACATCGTATTGGCGGGGGGGTTGCTCGCCCGGACGAAGGCGCGGGCGTGAGCCAGAAGAAGATCCGCGCCGTCTACATGCGCGGCGGCACGAGCCGCTGTCTCGTCTTCCGCGCCGATGACCTGCCGCCGGCCGGCGCGGGCCGCGACCGAATCCTGCTGGCCGCGCTCGGCAGCCCGGATCCCTACGGTCGCCAGCTCAACGGGCTCGGTGGGGGCATTTCCTCGCTGTCCAAGGCGTGCATCGTCGGCGCGCCCACGCACGCCGACGCCGACGTGGACTACACGTTCGCCCAGGTGGACGTGAAGTCGCCGGTCGTCGAGTACGACGGCAACTGCGGAAACTGCTCGTCCGCCATCGGCCCCTTCGCGATCGACGAAGGGCTCGTGCGCGCGCGCGACGGCGAGACGCTGGTGCGCATCCACAACACCAACACCAACAAGCTGATCCTCGCGCACGTGCCGGTCCGCGACGGCGAGGCCGCGGTCGAGGGCGATTTCGAGCTGGCCGGCGTGGCCGGTCGCGGCGCCCGCATCGCGCTCGACTTCATCGATCCCGGCGGCGCCGGCACCGGCCGGCTCCTGCCCACGGGGAGGGCGCGCGACGTCATCGCCGGCGTCGAGGCGTCGTGCGTGGACGCCACGAATCCGCTCGTGTTCGTGCGCGCGCGGGACGTCGGCCTCACGGCCGCGGAGACGCCGCAGGCCGTCGACGCCCATGCCGACGTCATGGCGCGCCTGGAGAAGATCCGGGTGGAAGCCGCGATGCGCATGGGTCTTCCCCCCAGCGCCTCGGCGCCGAAGATCGCGTTCGTCGCGGCGCCGATGGATTACGTTGCGCTCGATGGCCTCCGCCACGGCGCCGGTCAGTACGACGTCCTGGCGCGCGCCATCTCGATGGGCAACTGTCATCGCGCGTTTCCGTTGACCTCGGCGATGTGCCTCGCCGTCGCCGCCCGCATCGAAGGGACGCTCGTCCACGAGGTGGCGACAAAGGCCGAGCGCGACGTCCGGCTCGGCCATGCCTCGGGCGTGTTGCCGCTCGACGCCGCGGTCACGAGCCGCGATGACGCGCCGTGGGCCGAGCGCGTCACGGTGTACCGCACAGCGCGGCGGCTGATGGAAGGATTCGTCCGGGTCCCATGACCGACGCCGCCTGAGGCGATGGGGCGCCTGCATTTCATGCCCGACGGTGAGGAGATGGTCCGACGCCGGGCGCGCGTGTCAAAGGGCTCCGTCGTCGAGGCGTGGGCGGATCGCGGCGGCGGCGGCGCGTTCTGGGTCGGCGAAGACTCGCGCCGCCTCCTCGACGAGGCCGGCGACACACCGATGCGGATCCGCCTCTCGGTGCCCGACGACGCGGTGCCGGTGTTCTACGGGCCGCGGCTGTGCGACGTCGAGTCGCTGCCGCGCGAGGAATCGCTGCGGGCGCGTGTGCTCTCCATGCAGGGCATCGCCGCCGCGTGGATCACGCTCGACCGCTTCGGCGAGCGCGTGTCCTACGAGCCGAAGTCTCCTGCCGATCCGATCTTTCACCTGCGGCGGCCGGGCGGCGGCGCGGGTCACGTGTGGCGCCGCTTCGAAACGAAGCGTGAGGCGGTTGATTTCATGCGCGAGGCCTACGGCGCCGAGTCGGAAGCGGTCGAGTGGGCGGAGATGCTGCCCGTCGACGACTTCGAGTCGCTGCTTCGACGCTTCGCCGCGAGCGGCGCCTGAGCACCCGGGAGCGAATGGACCGCTTCTACCGCGGCGTGCGCGCGGTGGCGCGCTTCTGGCTCTGGTTCTTCTTCAAATCGGTCGACGTGCGGCACCCCGACCGCGTCCCCCACGACGGACCGGTGCTGCTGTGCATCAACCATCCCAACAACTTCATCGACTCGCTGGTGGTGGGCGCGGCCGTGCCGCGCAAGGTTCACTACCTCGCCACGGCCGCCCTCTTCCGCAATGCGCTCGTGGCGCGCTTCCTCCACGCTGCCGGCGCCATCCCCGTGTGGCGCAAGCAGGACGATCCGGACAAGATGGACCGGAATACGGATACGTTCGCGGCCTGCGCCGCGGCGTTCGAGCGCGGCGCTCTCATCGCGATCTACCCCGAGGGCACCACCCACGCAGAGGCGCGCGTGCAGCGGATCAAGACGGGCGCCGCGCGCATCGCGCTCGCGTGGGAGGCGGTGCACCCGCGCACGCTCACGATGTTGCCCGTCGGCCTCACCTTTGAGGCGCGCAAGTCGTTTCGCGCGCGCGTGCTCGTCTCGTTCGGCGCGGCGCTGCCGCTACATGCCTATGCCGACGCGTATCGCGAGGATCCCGTGAAGGCCGTCGATGCGCTGACGCGCCATCTTCAGGGCGCCATGGAGGCGGAGGTCGTCAACGTCGAGCGCATCGACGACGCGCGCCTGCTGCAGTCGATCGAGGCGCTCTACCGCGACGTGCTGGCCCGCGAGGTCATGGAAGCGCGCGGCCTCGGGCCTCGCGACGTCGATCTCGTCCGACTCTCGCGCTCCATCGTGGACGCGATCGCGTGGTTCAAGTCGCGCGAGCCCGAGCGCGTCGAAGCGATCTGGCAGCGCATCCGCACCTATCGCGCGCTGCTCGCCCAGTACCACCTTCGCGACGACACCGTGCGCGGCCGTCTCGAGCGACTGCCGACGCGGCAGCGGCTCGTGTACTCCTGGGACGCCGTCGTCGGCTTCCCGGTCTTCGTCTACGGCGCGCTCGTCAATCTGCTGCCGTATCTGCTGCCGCGCTGGCTCGCGCGACACATCGCGCGCAAGGAGACCGATTACGCCACGGTGCGACTGTTGGCGGGCATCGTCGCGGTCCCCGTGTTCTACGGCCTCGAGACCTGGCTCGTGTTCCGCGCCGCCGGCGGGCTGATGGCCGCGCTCTTCGCGATCTCGCTGCCGGTCTCGGGGCTCCTCGCGTATCGTTACGTGGCGGGCGCCGGCCGATTCCGCAGTCGGCTGCGGTTCGCGCTGCTGGCGGCAACGCACGAGGCCGCCGCACGGCGGCTGGTGGTCGAGCGCCAGGCGATCGTCGGCGAGCTCGAGCGCGCCAAGTCCGAGTGGCTGGCCGCCACCAAAGGGAGCAGCTTTTGAGCGTTCATCGGCTGGAGGAAATGTCCACGCCGGCCCTGGATGCGCTCGACCGCGTCAGGACGGTGGTGTTGCTGACCATCAGTCCGCTCGAGACGCACGGCCCGCACCTGCCCGTCGGCGTCGATGCGTTCGCCGCGCGGCACTTCGCCGAAGCGGTCGCCGAGCGTCTCGTCGCCGCGCGGCCGGGCTGGTCGGCGGTCCTGGCCCCGACGCTGCACCTGGGCTCCTTCACGTTCGACAGCGTCGGCACCGTGTCCGTACGGCAGCGCGTGGTACGGGACACGCTGATGGACTACGGCGATGCGCTCGCCCGTGCCGGTTTTCGCTACATCCTGATCGCGAATGGTCACGCCGGCCCGGGTCACCTCGCGGCGCTCGAGGAGGCGGCGGCGGGAATCTCGCGACGGCACGGCATCACGATGGCGTCGTTCACCGGCCACCTGGCGTGGGAGTTCATGCGCGGGCGCTACGTGACGAAGATCGAGGCGGCGCTCGGTCGGCCGCTGACCGGGGACGAGCGACGCGCGTTCGCGGAGGACGCGCACGGCGGCTGGTGGGAGACCTCGCTCATGTTGCTGCTGCGGCCGGACCTCGTGGACGACTCGTACCGGACACTGCCGCCGGCGCGCTATTCCTGGCCGCGGCGCGTCGTGCCCAACTATGCGGTGCGCGCCGGCGGCCAGGGGTACGTCGGTCACCCGGCCCTCGCCCATCCGGTGTTCGCGCGCGCGACGATCGACGTCCTGATGAGCGAGGCGATGGTGATCGTGGACGGGCTTCTCGACGGTACCCGGCCGCGGTCCGCGCATCGCTCGGTGTTTTCGAAGCTGCCGGTGTTCCGCACCAACTTCTGGCCAGCGGCCCTGGGCGTTGCCAGCGGGGTCGCGGTCGCGCTCGGTGCCGCGGGGTGGATGGTGAGACGGAGCCGGCGACCATCGTGACCGATCTCGTCCTGCTCGAGCCGGTCGCCGACGGCGTCGCGCGCCTCACCCTCAACCGCCCCGAGAGCCTGAACGCGCTGAATCGGCCGCTGGCCGACGCGCTGGAGATGGCGCTCACACGCGTCGCTGCGATGGACGACACCCGCGTGCTGCTCGTCGCCGGCCGCGGGCGCGCGTTCTGCGCGGGCAACGACATCACCGAGATGGGCGATGTGACGGGCGCCGAGGCCGAGGCGCTCGCCCGGCGGTGGGCAGCGATCATGGAGCGCTTCGCCGCGCTGCCGCAGGTCACCATCGCCATCGTCGATGGCCACGCGCTGGGCGGCGGCCTCATGCTCGCCGTCGCGCAGGATCTGAGGATCGCCTCCGACCGCGCGCGCTTCGGCCTGCCGGAGGTCACGCTCGGCTTCAATCCCGCCTACGGCATCGCGCGGCTGCTCGACGTGCTGGGCGGCGGGCACGGCCGTGATCTGCTGCTGACGGGACGAACGCTGCACGCGACCGAGGCGCTGCGCATCGGCCTCGTGAACCGCGTGGTGGCGCCGCCGACGCTCGCCGACGCGGCGACGGCGTGGGCGACGGAGATCGCGAAGTCGCCGCGCGAGGGGCTGGCCGCGACCAAGGAGATCGTCGCGGCCATTCGCAGCGGAACGCCCGGAGGCGACCCCGCGGCGTACGGGGCTGCGCTCAGGACCGGCGCCGCGGCGCGCGAGCGGATTCGCGCGTTCGTCGAGCGACGGCGACGCGCCTGATCAGCTACTCGTCGCGCGCTAATCAGCTACTCGTCGCGCGCCGCCCGCTTTTCCTGCATGTCCCGGTCGGCGTCACGCAGGAACTCCTCGGCCGTCTCGGGCGGAGACTGGCTCCACGCGATGCCGATGGAGCATTCGACGGAAACGGGCAGGCGCCGCTGCAGGCCGAGCGCGCTGAGCCGGTCGCGCACGCGCGCGGTGACGATCTCGACGTCCTTCGGCATGGCGTCGAGCAGCAGCACCGCGAACTCGTCGCCCCCGTAGCGCGCGATCACGTCGGTGGTCCGTGTCGACTCCACGAGCGCATCCGCCACCGTTCGCAGCACCTCGTCCCCCAGCGCGTAGCCGAAGCGGTCGTTCACGGCCTTCAGCTCGAGCACGTCGAGGGCGAGCAGCAGCAGTCCGTTCTTCCGCCGTCGGGCGCCGACGGCGAGCCGGCGGTACTGCTCGTGGAAGGCGCGGCGGCTCGCCAGGCCCGTGAGCGGATCGGGCGAGTAGCGCGCGAGCTTGCGGTCGGCGTCGTAGAGGCGCCCGGCGACGATGCGCAGCAGCGCGTTCGACAGCTCGGGGGAGTCCTGCAGCACCGTCATGAAGTCGCGCTGGCGCAGCACCAGGCAGTGCGTTCGGTCGACCGCGATCACGGTGGCCGAGCGTGGCTGATCGCGGAGGATTCCGAGCTCGCCGAAGATCTCGGCGCGGCCGAGCTCGCCCAGCAGCATCTCCGCGTGCCCGTCGGCGGTGGCCTCCACGACACGCACCCGACCCGAGAGAAGCACCCAAAGGTTGTCCGAGGCCTCGCCCTGGCGCGTGATGACGTGACCCGACGGATAGACCTGCTCGGTGGCGTGCTGCACCAGGATGCTCAGCTGCTCCGGCACGCACTTCCTGAACAGCGGCACGGAGGCGAGGATGCTCGCCAGGAGCGTCTGCGTCGTGGCGCGGTCGTCCTGGGTCGGCGCCGCCGGCGCGGCGGGCGGCGCCGTCGCGTGGCCATCGAAGGAGCTCACCGTGCGCGCGAGCCACGCGCGCACCCGGGCGCGGAGCATCGGCGGGCTGTATGGCTTGGCGAGGTAGTCGGTGGCGCCGCTCTGCGCGCGGTCGCCCGCGCCGTCGGGCCGGTCGGCGAGCAGCAGAATCGGAAAGTTCGGGCGATTCATTCTCCGACGAAACTCGGGGATCAGGTCGACACCGTCCGCTCCGGGAAGATCGGCGTCGACGATGGCGAGATCCGGCATGTGCTCGGTGCCCCGCGTGAGCGCCGCGTGCATGTCGGGCAGGGGCAGCGCGACCATGCCGTCCTCCGCGAGGACGTCCTCCACCGCCATCACCTGCGTATCGTCGGAGGTGACGACGAGCACGCGCGCGCCCGCGATGAGCCGACGGCGCAGCGCGGAGACGTCGGACACCGGCCCCGCGCCGCCGTCGCCGATGAGCGTGAGCTCCATCCCCTCGCGCGCGGCGAACACCTCGATCGTCGAGCCGGCCGACCGCGCGCGCTCCCTGGCGGCGGCCTCCAGACGCGCGAGCGTCACGTCGTCGTGCGTCGGATCGTGATGAAAGAGCGCCACGCGGCGCGCGCCCGCCGCCATCGCCACGTCCACCGCGTAGTCGATCGTCGAGTGGCCCCAGCCCACGCGCTGTCGATACTCGTCCTCGGAGTACTGCGCGTCGTGGATGACGAGATCGGCGCCGCGCATGAAGGCGACGTGACGCTGGTCGCCGGGATGATGCAGCATCCCGTCCTCGATCTTCCAGAACGGCTCGTGATCGGTGACGTAGGCGATGGTGGTGCCGCCGCCGGTGATGCGATACGCGATCGTCGGCGCCGTGTGGTTCAGATACTGCGTCTCCACGAGCACGTCGCTGACGCGGAAGAAACCCTCCTCGAGCTCGGTGAAATGGATGCGCGAGCGAAGATCCCGCAGCTTCACGGGGAAATACGAGTACTCCATCTGCCCCGCCATCGCTTCTTCGAGACTCTGCTGAAAGCCCAGCGGCGCGTAGACGTTCAGCTCGACGCCCGGAATGAAGGCGGGGACGAAGAAGGGAAACCCCTGGATGTGATCCCAGTGCGTGTGGCCGATGAAGAGGTGGAGGTGGATCGGCGGCTTGAGCGTCTGGGTGAGGTGCAGCCCCAGCTCGCGCGCCCCGGTGCCGCAATCGAGCACGATGACGGTGCCGTCCGGGGTGCGCAGCTCCGTACACGAGGTGTTGCCGCCGAAGCGCGCCGTGCGTTCTCCGGGCGCGGCGATCGACCCACGAGTCCCCCAGAACCGGACGTACACGATGCCCCTCCAGGCTGACGCGTGAAGTACGACGCGCCGACTATAGCACCTCCGCGCGCGAGCGGGCTACAATGGCCGCCCCCCGACGAGGCCGTCGGGCCGGCAAGGAGGACCCGCATGCGCTTGACTCGTCGACGATTTTTGAAGCTCTCCGGTGCGGGCGTTGTCGCCACGGCGCTGCCACTGGACGCAGCACCCGCCCGAGCGCAGAGCGGTCCCGTCCGCCTCGGCATCCTGGCCGCCAAGGCCGGCGTGCTCGCGCCCGTCGGCGAGTCGGGGCTCCGCGGGGTGCAGTTCGCCACCGACCGCATCAATGCGGCCGGCGGCATCCTGGGCCGCAAGCTGGAGCTGATCGTCGAGGAGGAGTCGAGCCCGAAAGACACCGTCGAGCGCTTCCGCAAGCTCGCGCTCTCGGACAAGGTCGACGCGGTCAGCGGCGCCATCTCCACCGGCGTCGGTCTGGCGCTCGGACCCGCCGCGGAGGAAATGAAGACGATCTGGCTCGCGTGGGACGCCACGACGCAGAAGGGCGTCGAGGAGTCGATGCCGAAGCCGAAGTACTCGTTCCGCTCCACCGACAACGAGTGCGAGGCGGTGATGGCGTCGCTCCTGACGGCGCGGCACTGGAAGGGCAAGTTCAAGACCGTCGCCGGGATCAATCCCGACTACTCGTACGGGCGCGACAACTGGGCGGCCTTCCTGGCGATCATGAAGAAGCACGGGATCGAGCTGCAGGTGGTCAGCGAGCTGTGGCCCAAGCTCGGCGCGACGGATTTCACCTCGCACGTGGCCACGCTGGCGCAGGCCAAGCCCGACCTCGTGTTCTCGTGCTTCTGGGCCGGCGACACGCCGATCTTCATGAAGCAGGCGCACGCGGCGGGACTGACGAAATCGACGAAATTCGTGCTCACCACGGGCGGCGGCGTCCACGAGTCGCTCAAGAAGGATTTCACGCCCGAGGGCGCGATCCTCGGCTACAACTGCTTTTACTTCGAGAATCCGAAGGCGAGTGCCCTGGCGAAGGAGTTCACCCGCTGGCATCAAGAGAAATTCAAGGAGTGGCCCAACTACGAGTCCGACCACGGCTACTTCACCGTGGTGGCGCTCAAGGCAGCCGTCGAGCGGGCGGCCAAGGCGGGCGGCGGCAGGTGGCCGTCGCAGGACGCGATCATCCAGGCGCTCGAGGGCGTCGAGGCCGAGTCGCTGTCCGGGCCGCGTCGCTATCGTGAGGACCACATCATGGAGGCCACGTTCTTCCAGGGCCTCACGACCCACCGGAATCGCTACGACTTCGTCACCGTCGATCCGCTCGAGTCGATGAGCACGAAGCAGATCCAGAAGCCGTCCGGCGTCGGTCTCTACGACTGGATCAACGGCTGGAAGGTCTGACGCTCCTCGGCATCCTGCTCGGCGGCGTCTTCCACGCCGCCGTGCTCTTCCTCGTCGCCGCGGGGCTGCAGCTCGTCTTCGGAGTCCAGAAGATCCTCAACCTCGCCTGCGGCTCGTTCTACGCGCTGGGCGCGTACGCCGGCGTGTCGGCCGTCCGATGGGCGCTGGGCGCCGGCCTGCCGGCGCCGCTGTTCTTTCCCGTCCTCCTCGGCGCCGGGCTGATCCTCGCGCTGCTCGGCCCCGTCGTCGAGCGCCTTCTGCGGCCCATCTACGATCGCGACGAGTCGTTCCAGCTGCTGCTCACGTTCGCGCTCGTGTTGATGTTCGAGGACGTCATCCGATTTTTCTGGGGCACGGCCCCGCACCAGCTCGGCAACGTCTATCTCACCTATGGCCGACTACGCGTCGGCGGCCTCACCGTGCCCACGTACAATCTCGTCGTCATCGCCTGCGGCGCGGCCATCGCGGCCGGCATGGGCTGGTTTCTCTCTCGCACGCGCTTCGGCCGCGTCCTACGCGCCACCGCCGAGAACCGCGAGATGGCGGAGGCGATGGCGATCGACATGACGCGTGTCTATGCGCGCGTGTTCACGCTGGGCATGGCGCTCGGCACGGTCGGCGGCGCGCTGGTGATCCCGGCGACGGCCGCCGTCAACGAGATGGGGATCGAGCTGATCGTCGAGGCGTTCGCGGTCGTCGTCATCGGGGGTCTGGGCAGCATGCGCGGCGCCTTCGTGGGCGCCCTGATCGTCGGCGTGGTGAAGGCCGTCGCTATCGCCACCTGGCCCGAGGTCGAGATGCTCGCGATCTACGTCATCGTCATCGCGGTCCTCGTCCTGCGACCGACCGGCCTCTTCGCGCGGGCGATCGCGTGATCGTCCGCGCGCTGGGCGTGGCGGCCGCCGTCGCGCTGCTCGGCCTGCCGCTGGCCGGGTTCCCGTACACGACGACGCTGATGCTGCCCGCCTTCGGCTACGCCATCGCGCTGCTCGGCCTGAACTTGTTGCTCGGCTCGACGGGCCTGCTGTCGTTCGGACACGCGCTCTTCGTCGCGCTCGGCGGCTACACGGCGGCGACGCTCACCGGCCGGCTCGGCGTCCGCAGCCTCGAAGTCATCCTGCTCGCGGCCATGGTGGTCGCGACCGTCGTCGCCGTTCCCGTCGGCCTGCTCTGCGTGCGATACGTGAAGATCTATTTCGGCATGCTCACGCTCGCCTTCGGCATGCTGTTCTACTCGTTCCTCTACAAGTTCTACGCGCTCACCGGCGGCGACGAAGGCATGCGGGTGCTTCGTCCGATACTGCTCGGCCGGCCGCTCGAGCACCTCGACACGGTGGCCTTCCTGACGGGCCCCTTCTACTATTACGCGCTCGGCGTGCTCATCGTGGCCGCGCTCGTGATGCGCCGCCTCGTGACGTCGCCGTTCGGCTTGTCCCTGCGCGGGATCCGCGAGAACGCGGCCAAGGCCGAGTCGCTCGGCGTCAGCGTGCCACGCCACCGCCTGGCGGCGTTCGTGGTCGCCGCGATCTTCGGCGCCGTCGGCGGTGTCCTGCTCGTGGTGCCGACGGGCCTGGCCGATCCGCTGCTCGCGTACTGGACGCACTCCGGCAATCTCGTGTTCATGCTGCTGCTCGGTGGATTCGAGCATTTCCTCGGTCCCGTGCTCGGTGCCGTCGTGTTCATCCTCTTACAAGATTTCGTGATGTCGCTCACGCCGTACTGGCGATTCGTGTTCGGCGCGATCCTCGCCGGGGTCGTGATCTTCTTCCCGCGCGGGCTCATGGGCCTGCTCGACGCGCGCCGGACGGTTGCGTCGTGACCCCCGCGCTGCTCGACGCGACCGATGTGAGGAAGTTCTACGGCGACACCTGCGCGCTGGATGGGGTCAGCCTGCGCGTCGGTCCGGGCGAGTTCGTCTCGATCATCGGGCCCAACGGTGCCGGCAAAACCACCCTGGTGAACGTGCTGACGGGACTCACGCGGCCGTCGTCCGGGCGCGTGCGATTCAAGGACGCCGACGTCGCCGGCAGCGGGCCGGTGCGGCTGGCCCGGCTCGGGATGGCGCGGTCGTTTCAGCTCGTGACGATTTTCCCCGGGCTGAGCGTGGCCGACACGCTGGCGCTCGCGACGCTGTCACGGCTGGGCCGCAGCGCTCGCCCGTTCGCCGCTCTCGCGCGGGACACCGCTGTGCGCGCGGCGGTGGAGGAGGTCGCGGCGCTGTTCGGGCTGGACGACAAGCTGACCCGTGCGGCGCGCACGCTGCCGCAGGGCGACAAGAAGCTGCTCGACGTCGCCAGCGCCTTCGCGCTGCACCCCGAGGTGATCCTGATGGACGAGCCGACCAGCGGCGTGAGCACCGCGGACAAGACCGCGATCATGGAGACGCTCGTGCGTGTGGCGAGGCGCATGGGCATTCGCGCGATCGTGCTCGTCGAGCACGACATGGACATCGTGTTCGCCTACTCGGATCGGATCATCGCCCTGCATCAGGGCCGGGTGCTCGCCGACGCGACGCCGGCGACGATCCGCGCCGACGCCGCGGTGGTCGAGACCGTCCTCGGAATCGCGACAGCGCGGGAGCGCACGGAGCCGGGACGTGCCTAGCACAGGCCACCCACGGCTCGAGCCGGGCTCGCGGACCCCCGCTCCAATGGACCCGGGACGTGCCTAGCACAGGCCACCCACGGCTCGAGCCGGGCTCGCGGACCCCCGCTCCAATGACCCCGCTCCGATAAAATGCTCGCGCTCCGCGACGTCGACGTGTTCATCCAGGCCAGCCACATCCTCCGCAAGGTGTCGCTCGAAGCGGCGCCCGGCGAGCTGGTGTGTCTCGTGGGCCGCAACGGCGCCGGCAAGACGACGACGCTGAGGACGGTCATGGGGTACCTGCGACCGGCGGCGGGCGCGATCACGGTCGATGGCGCGTCGATCGTCGGCCTGCCCACGCACGCCGTCGCGGCGCGCGGGGTGGGCTATGCGCCCGAAGAGAGCGCCGTGTTCGGGGATCTCACGGTGGCGGAGAACATCGAGCTCGCAACATGGACGCGCGCGGGCGGCCGGCCGGCCGCCGAGCGTCTCGCGCGCGCGTACGACGTGTTTCCGCGCCTGCGCGCCGCCGCGCGACGCGGCGGCGCCCAGCTCTCCGGCGGTGAGCGCAAGATGCTGTCGATCGCGCGGGCGCTGGCGCTCGACCCGACGCTGCTGCTCCTCGACGAGCCGTTCGAGGGGCTGTCGCCCGCGATCATTCCGCAGCTCGCCGCGTCGATCGCCGCGATCGCGAGGCTCGGGCCTGCGATCGTGCTCGCCGAGTCCAACATCCATCACGTGCCGGTGTACGCCACGCGACTCTACGTCATCGAGCGCGGCGAGATCGTCTTCGCGGGCTTGCCCCAGGACGTGCGCGGCCGCGCCGATCTGGCGCGCATCGTCGGGCAGGCCTTATGATCACGCCCATGAGCCCACTGCCCCTGCTGCCGACGTCGGTCGTTGGATCCCATGGAAAGCCCGGCTGGTGGTTCACCGCTGTGAAGGCGGCCGAGGCCGGTGACATGGGCGCCGGCGACATGGAAGAGATGTTCGACGACGCGGTCCACACCGCCATCCGCGACATGGAGACGGCGGGCATCGACATCATCACCGACGGTGAGGTGCGTCGCACGGACGGCTACGTCGACACCTATTACCGCATCATCAAGAACATCGCGCCGCTGCCGGTGCGGCGAAAGGCCGGGCCGTGGGGCTACGACCAGCAGCAGCGCTACGAAGCCGTCGGTCGCATCGAGGTGCCGTCGACGGGCTTCGGCCTCGTCAAGGACTTCCAGTTCCTGCGCGCGAACACGCGGCGCGCGCTGAAGGCGACGTGCGCTGGACCCCTGACGTTCGGCTCGCGTATCCATCCTGGCAGCGCGTACAAAGGTGTGGTCGACGTCGCCGAGCGCTTCGCCGAAGTCATCAACGCGGAACTGAAGGGCCTCGCGGCCGCCGGCGCCGAGCTGATCCAGCTGGACGAGCCGGCGCGCGGCAACGTGTCGGGCGAGGAGATGGCGCGACTCTTCAACCTGGCCACCGACGGCGTGACGGCAAAGCTCGCCTTCCACATCTGCTTCGGCAACCGGTTCGGACGCTCGCGCTTTCCGCGCTCGTACGAGCCGTACTTTCCCGGCGTGCTCAAGGCGCGCGCAGACCAGTTCGTGCTGGAGTTCGCCAGCCGCGAGCTGTCCGAGGTCGACCTGTGGAAGAAGTACGGTGACGGGCGTGAGCTCGGCGCCGGCGTGGTCGACGTGAAGGGGTTTCAGGAAGAGACGGCGGAGTCCGTCGCCAAGCGCATCCGTCGCGTGCTCCAGGCCTGTCCCGCCGAGAAGCTGACCCTGAATCCCGACTGCGGCTTCGGCTGGTCGCCGCGCTACATGTGCAATCAGAAGCTCGCCGGGCTTGCCGCCGGCGCGGCGCTGGCACGCACCGAGCTGACCGGCAACACGTAAGCGGGAACCGGGGACCCCATCGCCGCGTTTGGGCCGTGTGCGATGCTTTTACCCGATGGAGGACGCCCCATGAGAGGATCGCGCTCGCTGGCTGGACTCCTGCTCGGCGTGCTGACCGTGCTGCTCGCGGCCGGATCCGCGCACGCCCTCGCCGTCGGTGACAAGGCCCCGGACTTCGCGCTGCCCGCGGCGCCGAACGGCCAGCCGGTGAAGCTGTCGGACCTGACGGCGAAGGGGCCGGTGGTCATCTATACGTTCATCCAGGCTTTCACCGGCACCTGAACGCAGGAGATCCGCGGCTTCGACGCGGCTCTGCCGCAGTTCGAGGCCGCCGGCGCCCAGGTCGTGGGCGTCAGCGCCGATGCGCCCGGAACGCTCGTGGCGTTCGCCAAGGAAAACAACATCCGTCACCCGCTCCTGTCCGACTTTCCGCGACGCACGATGCTGACGGCGTACGACGCGGTCATCACCGATCCCGCCAGTCCGATCTTCCGGTACGCCAAGCGCGCGTACTTCATCGTCGATCGCCAGGGAGTCATTCGGTACGTGAAGGTGCAGCAGAATCCGCTCGAGCTGCTCAAGCCCGAAGAGGTGCTGCAGGCGCTCAAAGACTCGGGGGCGAAGTGAGGACGCGGTCCGTCGCGCTCGCCGCGGCCGTGGCCCTGACGGTCGCGGCGGTCGCGGCCGCCGCGCCGGATTTCGCGAGCCTGCAGATCCAGCCGTATGACCCACCGAAGCCGGCACCGGCGTTCTCGCTGCCGGACCTCGAGGGCAAGACGCAGACGCTCGAGTCCCTGCGCGGGAAGGTGGTGCTGCTGTTCTTCTGGGCCACGTGGTGACCCGACTGCCGGAAGGAGTTGCCTTCCGTCAACGCCCTCTATAAGGACTACAAGGCCCGCGGTCTCGAGATACGCCTGATCGACTTCCGCGAGAGTCCCAACCTCGTGCGCAAGACGGTGGCCGAGCGCGGCTACATCGCACCGGTCCTGATCGACGAGAGCGGCGATACGAGCGGGCGCGTGTACGGCGTGTGGGGCCCGCCGACCGTGTACCTGATCGACCGGCAGGGCCGGCTCGTCGGCCGCGCCGCCGGACCGCGCGCGTGGGAGTCGCCCGCGGCGCGCGCGCTCATCGAGAGCCTGCTCGCGTCCGGGTAATGCCGAAGCCCGCGCTGGAGTTCTTTCGGTCCGATCACATACCGTGGACGCCGGTGGCCGGCTCTCCCTCCGCCGGCGCCGGCGGTCCGGGCATCGAAGAAAAGATCCTGAGCCGCGATGTGAGCACCGGCGACGTCACACGCCTGCTACGCTTCGCGCCCGGCGTGCGCACCGCCGAAACGATTGCGCACGATTTCTGGGAAGAGGTCCTGATCGTCGAAGGCAGCCTCGAGGATCTCGGTTTGCACCGAACGTTCAGCGCCGGAATGTATGCATGCCGGCCGCCGGGGATGCGCCACGGCCCGTACGCCAGCCCCGGCGGCGCGCTGCTGTTCGAGACGCGATACCGCCGCTGAGCGCGGCTCGCCCCGCACCACCGCCGCTGCTACACTGCCGTCCGTGGCGCTGCCGCTCGACGGAATCGTCGTCGCCGATCTGACGCAGAACGTCGCCGGCCCGTTCTGCACGCAGACGCTCGGCGATATGGGCGCGGACGTCGTGAAGGTGGAGCGTCCCAGACGCGGCGACGACGCGCGCGCATGGGGCCCGCCCTTCTGGGGACGCGAGAGTGCGGTATTCCTGGCCCTGAATCGCAACAAGAAAAGCCTGGCACTCGATCTCAAGCGCGAAGGCGGCATCGAGATTCTGAGGCGGCTGGTCACGCGCGCGGACGTGTTCGTTCAGAGCCTGCGCGCCGGTGTCATCGAGGAGCTCGGCCTCGATTTCGCGGGCGCCACGCGGCTCAACCCGAGGCTGGTGTACTGCTCGATCACCGCGTTCGGCACGGAAGGTCCGCTCGCCGCGCTTGGGGGCTATGACCCGTTGATGCAGGCGTACGCCGGGCTGATGTCGATCAATGGCCATCCGGGACAGGAGCCGGCACGTGTGGGCACGTCGATCGTCGACATGGGCACCGGCATGTGGGCCGCACTCGGCATCGTGGCGGCGCTGCGCGAGCGCGATCGCACCGGACGCGCGGTGGAGGTGACGACCGCGCTGTTCGAAACCGCGCTGACGTGGGTCTCGTACCACGCGGCGGGCTTCTTCGGCGACGGTGAAGTTCCGCAGCCGCAGGGCTCGGGCACGGCGATGATCGCGCCCTATCAGGCGTTCCCGACCGCCGACGGCTACGCGATGATCGCGGCCGGCTCGGATGCGCATTTCCGGCGTCTTGCGGACGCGATTGGCAACGCTGAGCTCGCCGCCGATCCGCGCTTCGTCGACAATCCTTCGCGCGTGCGACATCGCGACGAGCTCGCGCGGTCGATCTCCGCGCGGACGGAGCGGCTGAAGACCTCCGACCTGCTCGAGCGGCTGCGCGCCGCGGGCGTGCCGGCGGCGCCGATCCTTTCGGTGGACCGCGTGATGGAGGAGCCACAAACGGCGGCGAGCGGCATGCTGCTGACGGCGCCGCACCCGCGCCTGCCGAACTACCGCGCCCTCGGTCTTCCGCTGCGCTGGCACCGACAGCGTCCGGGCGTGCGCCGCGTGCCGCCCATGCTTGGTGAGCATTCGGCGGACGTGCTCACCTGGCTGGGCTACACACTCGACGACGTTCGAAATCTACAAACCCAGGGTGTGGTTCAGTGACCGCCTCGCTACACTAACCTCATGTATCGCCACCTTCTGCTCGCCCGATCGCCGGACCGCCACGTCGTCACCGTGATGCTCAACCGACCCGAGCAGATGAACGCGATGAACACCGCGATGGGCGAGGATCTGCTCGCGTGCTTCGGCGCGCTCGCGCGCGATCCGGACGCGCGCGCCGTCGTCTTCACCGGCGCCGGCGACCGCGCGTTCTGCGCGGGCGGCGATCTGAAGGAGCGCAACGGGATGACCGACGAGGCCTGGCGCGCGCAGCACGTGATCTTCGAGCAGGCCGCGATGCGCGTCCTCCGTTGCCCCATTCCGGTGATCGCCGCCGTAGAGGGCTTTGCGCTGGCCGGCGGCTGCGAGCTGGCCATCCTGTCCGACTTCATCGTCGCCGGCGACACGGCGGTCTTCGGCGTGCCGGAAACGACGCTCGGAATCTTCCCCGGCATCGGCGGCACGCAGCTGCTGCCGCGCATCGTCGGTGCGCCGCTGGCGAAAGAGCTGATCTTCACCGGCCGGCGCATGAAAGCCGACGAAGCGAAGGCCGCCGGTCTGGTCAATCATCTGGTGCCGGCGGGCCAGGCGAAGACGAAGGCGACCGAGATCGCGACGACGATCGCGCGGAACGGACCGATCGCCGTGCGGCAGGCGAAGAAGGCGATCGCCTACGGCAGCGAGACCGATCTCGAGACGGCGATGATCCTCGCCATCGAGGCCTATAACGCGACGGTGGTGACCGAGGATCGGCTCGAGGGTGTGCGCGCGTTCAACGAGAAGCGAAAGCCCGAGTTCAGGGGGCGGTAGGGGACACGATGGCGACGATATCCCTCAAATTGACCGACGAGCAGCGCGCGCTCGAGCGGGGCGTGACGGAGATTTGCAAGCGCTACCCGGGCGAGTACTGGCGCGAGCTCGACGCCCGCCGCGAGTATCCGGAGAAGTTCGTCAACGAGCTGACCGAGGCCGGCTATCTGGGCGCGCTCATCCCGCAAGAGTTCGGCGGCGCTGGACTGCCGATCCGCGACGGCGCCTTGATCCTCGAAACGATTCACGCCAACGGCGGCAGCGCCTCGGCGTGTCACGCGCAGATGTACATCATGGGCACGGTGCTGCGACACGGCAGCGAAACGCAGAAGAAGAAGTATCTGCCGAAGATCGCCACCGGCGAGCTGCGGCTGCAGGCCTTCGGCGTGACGGAGCCCGACGCCGGCTCCGACACGACCAGGCTCAAAACCACGGCCCTTCGCCAGGGCGACCGCTACGTCGTCAACGGGCGTAAGATGTTCATCTCGCGCGCGCAGCAGTCGGATCTCATGCTGCTGCTGGCGCGCACGATGCCGGTCGAGCAGGTGAAGCGGCGCACGGACGGCCTCAGCGTGTTCCTCGTCGACATCCGCAACCTCAAGGGGCTCGAGATCCGGCCGCTGCGGATGATGATGAACCACTCCACCAACGCCCTGTTCTTCGACGACATGGAGATTCCCGCCGACAGCCTGGTCGGCGAAGAAGGCAAAGGCTTTTCCTACATCCTGTCCGGCATGAACGCCGAGCGGATCCTGGTCGCGTCCGAGTCCATCGGCGATGGTCGTTGGTTCACCGACCGAGCCGTCGCCTACTCCGGCTCGCGCGTGATCTTCGGCAAGCCGATCGGCGCCAACCAGGGCGTGCAGTTCCCCATCGCGAAGGCGCACATGAATGTGCAGGCGGCCGCGCTGATGCGCGACCGAGCCGCCGCGCTCTTCGACGCGGGTGAGCCGTGCGGCGCCGAGGCGAACATGGCCAAGTTCCTGGCCGCGGAGGCGGCGTGGGAGGCGGGCAACGCGTGCATCGACTGCCACGGCGGCTACGGCTACGCCGAGGAATACGACGTCGAGCGAAAGTTCCGCGAGGCGCGCCTGTACAAGACGGCGCCCGTGAACCAGAACCTCGTGATGGCCTACGTCGGCGAGCACGTCCTCGGAATGCCGCGCTCGTACTGAGCCGGCGTCTCGTGCCCCTCTACCTCGAGGACTTCGCGCCGGGCCAGGTGCTGGAGTCGCCGCCGCGGCCCCTGACGAAGGACGCGATCATCGCGTTCGCGCGCGAGTACGATCCCCAGCCGTTCCACACCGACGAGACCGCGGCCACGCACTCGTTCTACGGCGGCCTCATCGCGAGCGGCTGGCAGACGGTCGCGATCATGATGCGGCTGATGTGGGACACGTTCCTGTCCAACACCGTCTCGCTCGGCTCGCCGGGATGCGACGAGATCCGCTGGCTCAAGCCGGTGCATCCCGGCGACACGCTGCGCGCGCGCTTCACCGTGACCGAGGTCGTCCCCTCGCGCAGCAAGCCCGACCGCGGCATCGTGCGGACGTTCACCGAGATGCTGAACCAGCACGGCGACGTCGTCATGACCGTCCGCGGACTCGGGATGTTCGGGCGCGACCCTGCGAAGCGCACGTAGCGTGGTAGAGTTCGAGCATTCCCGGCGAGGAGGCGCGGCATGCGGCTGCCTGAGCGCGTGACGATCTGCGAGGTAGGAACTCGCGACGGCTTCCAGATCGAGCCCGATTTCATTCCGACCGAGCAGAAGATCGAGGTCGTGAATCTGCTCTCGGCGGCGGGTCTGCCGCGCATCGAGGTGACGTCCTTCGTGCACCCGAAGGCGGTGCCCCAGCTCCGTGACGCCGAAGAGGTCATGGCGCGCATCACGCGCCGTCCGGGCACGCGCTACGCCGCGCTGGTGCCCAACGAGAAGGGCGCCGTGCGGGCGATCGACGCGGGCGTCGACGCCATCCACACCGTGCTGTCCGCCAGCGAGAGCCACAATCTCGCGAACGTGAACATGACGATCGCGGAGTCGCTCGACAGGCTCGGCGCCGTGCTGCGCGTCGCGTCGGCGGCGAAGGTGCACGTGGGCTGCGGGATCTCGACGTCGTTCGGGTGCCCGTTCGAGGGCGACGTGCCACTGTCCCAGCTCGAGCGCGTGGTCGCGCGCCTCGTCGACACGGGCGCGCGCGCCGTCGGGCTCGCCGACACCACCGGCATGGCCAACCCACGCCAGGTCGGTCGCGTGTTGGAGCACCTGATCCCGCGCTTCCCTGGTGTGCAGTGGACGCTGCACACGCACGACACTCGCGCGATGGCGATTCCCAACATCCTCGCGGCGATGGAGCACGGTGTGACCAACTTCGACGCCTCGATCGGCGGGCTCGGCGGCTGCCCGTTCGCGCCCGGTGCTTCGGGCAACGTCTGCACGGAAGACCTCGTGCACTGCCTGCACGCCATGGGCGCGCAGACCGGCATCGATCTCGATCGGCTCGTCGGCGTCAGCCGTCGCGTGCAGGAGATCGTCGGACGCGCGTTGCCAGGCCAGATCGTCAAGGCCGGGCCGTCGACGCGCAAATATCCCGTGCCGGACACCGTCGCCGCCCGCCTCCCATCCAAGGGCGCCGCGTGACCAAAAAGGCGACGCGCATGCTGGCGGTGATGGACCGCACGACGCGGCTCTGGCGCATTCCGAATGTCGGCCGCGCCAAGGGTCGCGTGATCCGTCGGCTCATCGATCGGCACCGTCCGACGCGCGCGGTGGAGATCGGATCGCTGCTGGGCTACTCGGCGATCCTCATCGCGGGCTCGCTGCCGCCACGCGGGCGGCTCACGTGTCTCGAAACCAGCGACTACCTCGCGCGAATGACGAAGCACAACGCGGAGGCGGCGGGCCTCGGCCGCAAGGTCAAGGTCATCCAGGGCGACGCGCTGCGGCTGCTGCCTTTGCTGCCCGCCCGCTTCGATTTCGTCTTCATCGACGCCGCCAAGGAGGATTACCTCGATTATCTGCGCTCGCTGGAGCCGAAGCTCGTGGCCGGCGCCGTCGTCGTGGCCGACAACACCGGCGTGTTCCGCAAGGAAGTCGCGCCCTACCTCGATCACGTCCGTCATTCGCCGGACTATACGAGCCGCGAATACGAATTCGACGACGACGCGATGGAGGTGAGCCTATACCGCTCGCCGCGTACCTGATTCCCGGCGCCGACCTCGACGCCGGCGTCGAGCTCGCACGCACCGCCGACCGGCTCGGCTACGACAGCGTGTGGGTGACGCACGGGCTCGGCCGCGATTCCTTCGTCGTCCTCGCCGCCTATGCCGCGGCCACGACACGCGTGGGCCTCGGCAACGGCGTCGTCCCGATCTATCCGCGCCACCCGGTGGCGATGGCGCAAGCCGCTTCGACGCTCAACGAGGTCAGCCGCGGGCGGTTCCGTCTCGGGATCGGCGTGAGCCACAAGAGCGCGATGGAGGCGATGCTCGGGCTTTCGCTCGTCGAGCCGCTGGCCATCATGCGCGAATACGTTGCGGTGCTGCGTGGCGCACTCGGCGCCGGCAGCGAGTTCGCCGGGCGTCACTATCGCGTGCGCTGGTCGCTCGCGCTGCCGAACCGTCCGCCCGCGCCCCCGATCTATCTCGCGGCGCTGTCGGTGAAGATGTGCGAGCTGGCCGGCGAGATTGCGGATGGCGCGGTGCTGTGGCTGTGCCCGCCGGCCTACGTGCGCGACGTCGCGGTGCCGGCGATCGAGCGTGGCCGTCGCCGCGCGGGCAAGCCACTGGCCGGCTTCGAGATCGTTGCGGCGGTCCCGCTGGCCGTCAGCGACGATCGCGCGGCGGCGATGACGGCCTTTCGCGCCGAGCTCAAGCGCTACGTCGAGCAGCCGTTCTACCGCGCGATGATGCAGGCGGCGGGACTCGGCGATGGCGTCGCCGCCTTCGACCGCACCGGCGAGGTGCCCGAGACGCTCGCGGAGGCGCTCGGTGGCATCGGCGACGCGCTCGCGGCGCGCGCGTATGTCGAGGCGTACCGGAAAGCCGGTGTGACGCTGCCGGCCGTGCGGCCGATCACGTTTCCCGACGCGCCGTGGTACCGGCGCACCATCGAGGCGGCTGTCGGCTGGTGAGACGCGCGCTGGCGACGGCGCTGATCGTCTCGCTGCTCGGCGGGTGCTCGTGGACGCGTGGAGCGGGCGCGCGCACGCTGCCCGCCGATCACGACGCGCCCGTGATGTACGTGGCGCTCGGCGACAGCACCGTCGAGGGCATCGGTGCCAGTCGCTCCGAGCTGAATTATGTCAGCCGACTCTACGCGCGGCTGCGGGAGGTCTATCGCAACGCGCGCGTGGAAAATCTCGGTGTGGGCGGCGCCACCTCCGTCGACGTCCTGGCGCGGCAGCTGGATCGCGCGGTCGCGCTGGCACCGGATCTCGTGACGCTGTCGGTGGGACCCAACGACATCACCGAGCGTGTCCCGCTCACCGACTACACGCGAAACATCGATGCGATCTTCGGGCGGCTCGCCAGCCAGACCCGGGCGGTGCTCGTGGTGAACCTGCTCCCCGATCTGGCGGTGACGCCCCGGTTCCGGGGCCACGAAGCCGAGGCGGTGGTCGGCCGGCGCTCGATCGAGTTCAACGCGGCGCTCGCCCGGCTGGCGAAACGCCACGGCGTCCAGGTCGTCGATCTCTACGAGCCGAGCCGACGCGAAGTTCCCGCGCGGCCGGAGCTGATGGCCCGCGACGGGTACCACCCGTCGGACCTTGGCTACGCCCGGTGGGCGGAATTGATGTGGGACGCCGTCCGGAGCAGAATTCGGTCATGAGCGCGAATAGGCGGCCGCGGGTTGGGGTCGAAACGAGCGTGATGATCCGGAACGGAGCCCTCGCGGTGCTCGGGATGCTGCTGCTGGCCACGCCGGCAGCGGCCGCCGGTGAGAAGTCCATCGCCTCCCCGCAGTTCATCACCGCCCCCGCGCCCCGTGCGACGACCCCGATCTTGCCCGCGAGCTCGCCGTTCGTCGTCGCCACCCAGCCGTTCGCAGCCTCGAGCAGCGTCGCCGCGCCCCTGCCGCCCTCGGTGCGAGGGGTCGTTCCCGATCATTTCCGTCGCCGCCACGCGCCGATCTTCGTTGCGGCGCCGGCGGCCTCGCCCCAGGTCATCGTCGTACAGCAGCCCGTGTATTACGCGGATGCGACGCCGGCTCCTGCCGCCTGCTCGCCCGGCTACTGGTCGTATCGCTGGATCCCCTACACGATGACGCAGACCGTCTGGGTGCAGGGCTCCTGGGGTGCCGACGGCACATGGACCGATAGTCACTGGGAGTCGCGGCCCTACTCGTCCGGGTACTACGAGCCGTTCTGGACGCCCGGCTGCTGAAGTAAGCGCCGGGCGCAGCAGAACGTAAGCGCCCGGCCTCAGCCTTCCCGGTAGAACAGCAGCACCGTCGCCATCGCGGTCAGAAACGCGGGCCACGCCCACGCGAGCCACGGCCTCACGCGCGGCGTCCGTGTACCCACCAGCAGCGCCACGCCGACGCCGACCGCGGTGCTGCCCATGAGGGCGTGCTGCAGATAGATCGCGTCGAAGTGCACGCGCCCATCGTGGAAGTGAAAGAACAGCGTGGCGCCGCCCGCGAGGGCCAGCAGCCCGAGCACGCGCGCCAGGCGGCGGCCCGGCAGCACGTCAGCGGCGCGGAGCGCGGTGATGACGCCGATGGCAATGGGCAGCAGCGCGAGCAGCTTGTGCTGCAGCACGAGCGGGTCGTCGAAGATCTCGCTGAAGCGCTGCGGCCCGTAGGGCCATGACTCCGGGTCGCTGCTCGGGATCAAGTAAACCCCGAAGGCCACCCACAGCGGCGCCGACACCGCGTTCCAGGGAAAGCGGCGCGGCCGCCACGACTCCCACACCGTGAGCGCGGCGAGTGTCAGCAAGATGGCGCCGGCCACGCGATGCGTGAGCTGCGAGTAGAACAACTCCGCGGGATTGCGCGCGTGATGGTCGGGCGCGGCGGCCCCGCCGTACGGCGCCAGCCAGGGGTTCGTCTCCGCGAAGATGCCGTCGGGGTTCGGGTACCACGCCCACACGTGTGCGACGGCGAGCGCCGGGTGCCAGCCGACGAACGGCTCGTCGCTCGCGGGATGCTTCGACGGACACGCGCGCGCGCTGTCCGCCGGCAGCTCCCGAAAGTCACGGTAGTGACACGACGCCTCGTGCCGATGCCACACCGCGCCGGGCAGAACGTCTGCAGCCGGCGCCGATGGCAGCGCGTACTCCACGCCGACGAGCTGCCAAGCGCCGTCGTGCTCGACGTAGAGCAGCACCGGCGGCGTCGCGAGATCGAGCGTGGCGGTCGCGAGCGCGCGGGCTTGTGCGGCCGGCTGCACGAAGTGATACCCGTGGTATCGCTCCATGCCGCTCGCCTGCAGATACCCGTCGGCACGCGCGTTGGCGATGTCGACGTAGCGCGCGGTCGCCCGCCGTACTTGTGCCACGACGTCGTCGGCTCCGCGCGCGGCCGCCGCCGACGGCGCAGCGGCGAGCAGGGTCAAGAAGAAAGCGAGCAGGTGCACGGCTCATCAGTATACGGACGCGCGGTGGGGTAGTATGCGCCGACGATGGACGCCCTCCTGACCGCCGACGGCCTCGTCGCGCTCGCCACGCTCGCCGCACTCGAGATCGTCCTCGGCGTCGACAACGTCGTCTTCATCGCCATCCTCACCGCCCGCCTGCCGGCGCGTCAGCAAGAGATCGCGCGACGCCTCGGGCTGATGCTCGCGCTGGGAATCCGCATCGCGCTGCTGTTCGCCATCTCGTGGATGATGGGCCTCAACCGGCCGTGGTTCACGGTGCTCGGCCACCCGGTGACCGGGCGCGACCTCATTCTGATCGCCGGCGGCCTCTTCCTGATCGGCAAGGCGACCTGGGAGATCTACGACAAGCTCGAGGCCGAGCACGTCGAGCACGAGGGCGGCGGACGCGGGCGCTTCGCGACGGTGCTGGCGCAGATCCTCGTCCTCGACATCGTGTTCTCGCTCGATTCGGTGATCACCGCGGTGGGAATGGCCAACCAGCTCTCGATCATGATCGCCGCCATGGTGATCGCCATGCTCGTGATGCTCGTCTCGATGGGCGCGGTGGCCGGCTTCGTCGAGCGCCATCCGAGTGTAAAGATCCTGGCGCTGTCGTTTCTGCTCCTCATCGGCGTGGTGCTCGTCGCCGACGGCATGGGGCAGCACGTGTCCAAGGCCTACATCTACGTGGCGATGGCGTTCTCGCTCTTCGTCGAGCTCCTGAATCTCCGCTATCGGAAGCGGCGGCAGCCGGTTCGGCTCCATGGCCGCCGCGCGCGCCGCTGAATGCGGCGCTGGATCACGGCGCGGCTGGCGCAGACCGTGCTGGTCGTCTTCCTCTCGCTCACCGCCGTCTTCGCGATGGTGCGGCTGTCCGGCGACCCGGTCTTGTTGTTCATGCCGATGGACATCCAGGCCAAGGACGTCGAAGAGTACCGGCGGCGCCTCGGCTTCAACGATCCGCTCGTCGTCCAGTACGCGCGCTTCATGAAGAACGCCGTGCGCGGCGATTTCGGCGAGTCGCTGCGCTACCGACGCGACGCGCTCGGGCTGGTGCTCGAGCGCCTGCCCGCCACCCTGCTCCTGGCCGGCATCGCGATCCTGCTCACGCTGACCGTGGCGGTGCCGCTCGGCGTCGTCACCGCCGTGCGCCGCGACGGCGTCGTGGATCACGCCGGCACGCTCCTGACCGTGCTGGGACAGGCGGTGCCCGGCTTCTGGCTCGGCCTCATGCTGATCTACATCTTCGCGGTCCAGCTGCGGTGGCTGCCGACGGGAGGCATCGGCGGGCTCGCCCATCTGGTCCTGCCCTCGATCGTGCTGGCGGCCTTCTACGCCGCGCGCGTCGCGCGACTGACGCGCTCGGCGGTGCTGGAGGCGCTCGGGGAGGATTACGTGCTCACCGCGCGCGCGAAGGGCCTGGCGGAGCGGCGCGTCGTCGGCAAGCACGCGCTGCGCAACTCCGCGATCCCGATCGTCACGCTCGCGGGGCTCGAGGCGGGGCAGCTGCTCGGCGGCGCCGTCGTGACGGAGACGATCTTCGCGTGGCCGGGTCTGGGCCGCCTCACCGTGCAGGCGCTGCTCAACCGCGACTTCCCGGTGGTGATGGCCGCCGTGTCGTTCACGTCGATCGTCTACACGTTGATGAACCTGGGCGTGGATCTGCTGTACGGCTGGCTCGACCCCCGCGTGAGACAACGCGCGTGAAAAAATACCTGGGCCTGTTTCTCACCCTCGGCGTCATCGCCGCGGCAGTCGGCGCGCCGTGGCTCGCGGGCAGCGATCCCTTGGCCGCCAACTTCGCGCACGGCCTGCAGCCCCCCGGCTCTCCGGGGCACGTGCTCGGCACCGATCAGCTCGGCCGCGACCTGCTCGCGCGCGTGCTCTACGGCGCGCGGCTCGCGCTCTTCATCGGCGCCTGCACCGTGGTGGTGACCGCGGTGGTGGGCGGGCTGCTCGGGCTCGTGGCCGGCTTCGTCGAGCGCTGGCCCTCGGCGGCCATCATGCGGCTGGCCGACGTGCAGCTCTCGTTTCCGTTCATCCTGCTCGCGCTCACGATCAACGCGATCGTCGGCCTGGGGCTGCGCAACATCATTCTGAGCCTGTCGGCGGCGGGCTGGGTCGTGTATGCGCGTGTCGTCCGCGGCGAAGTGCTGTCGGTGAAGCAGCGCGACTACGTGCACGCCGCCGCCGCGCTCGGTGTCGGGCGGATGCGGCTGCTCTTCCGCCACGTGCTGCCCAACGTCGCCCCGTCCATCATCGTGGTGGCGAGCCTGCAGTTCTCGCAGTTCGTCGTGGCCGAGGCGGCTATCTCGTTCCTGGGCTTCGGCGTCCAGCCGCCCACGCCGGCGTGGGGCAGCATGCTGAGCGAGAGCCGCGATTTCCTCTACGTGGCGTGGTGGCTGGCGGCGTTTCCCGGCGCCGCGCTGGCGCTGACCGCGCTCGGGGTCAACCTGCTCGGCGACTGGTTGCGCGACACGCTCGATCCGAAGCTGCGCGTGTGACGGAAGTTCGGATACACTCGGGCCTCTGGATCGCCGGGGCCGCGCGGCCCCGATTTCGCCACGTCATCAGGAGGCCGTCATGCGCCGTTCGATATCGATCGTCGTGCTCGCGCTCGTCGCGCTCGCGGCGGTTCCCCCGGCCTACGCCCAGGATCGCAGCAAGACGAAAGAAGTCGTCGTCGGATTCGGCGCCGAGCCGCGCACGATGCTCGCGGTCACGATCGTCGACTGGACGACCAACAACATGCTGGAGCACATCTACGATCGTCTGCTGGATCGTGACGCGAAGACGTTCAAGCCCAAGCCGATGCTCGCCACGGAGTGGAAGATCCTCAACGACACCGCGTGGGAGTTCAAGCTCCGGCGGGGCGTGAAGTTCCACAACGGCGAGCCGTTCACCGCCGTCTCGGTGAAGGCCACCATCGACTACGCGCTCGACCCGGCCAACAAGAGCCACTTCGCCACCGCCGCCTACTGGGGCCTCGTGAAAGAGGTGCAGGTCGTCGACGACTACACCGTGCGGTTCATCACCAAGCAGCCGTGGCCGAATCTCGTCGACAGCGCGTCGCTCACCAACTCCCTGATCATGCCGGCCAAGGCCCTCAAGGAATTGGGCCCGGCCAAGCTCGCCGAGAAACCGATCGGCACGGGCCCCTTCAAGTTCGTCGAGTGGCGACGCGACGACCGGCTGGTGCTCGAGCGCAACCCGGACTACTGGCAGGGCCCGGCGGACGCGAGCCGCGTGACGTTTCGCTTCATCCCTGAGTTCAGCGCGCGCATGGCCGCGCTGCTGTCGGGCGAGATCGACATCATGAAGGACGTACCGCCCCACGTCGTCGACGCCGTGGAGAAGAGCGGCCGCGCGCGCCTGCGCGCCACCGTGTCGTCGCGCATCAACTATCTGGCCCTCGTCAATCTCAAGCCCGGCCCGATGCAGGACCTGCGTGTCCGCCGCGCGATGAACCACGCCGTGGACGTCGACGAGCTGATCAAGCAGGTGCTCAAGGGCCGGGCCACGCGCATGTGCGGGCCCATGGCGCCGCCCAACGTCGATTACTCGGCCGTCGAGTGCTACAAGCACGATCCCGCGCGCGCGCAGGCGCTGTTCAAGGACGCCGGCGTCGATCCCAAGGCGCTGAGCCTCACGCTGGACACGCCGTCGGGACGCTATCCCCTCGACAAGGACGTCTCGCTGGCCATCGCGGCGCAGCTGCAGCGGCTCGGCATCAAGACCAACGTCGTCGTGAACGAGTGGGGCACGCACCTGGACAAGATCAAGAACCGCAACACCGGCGACATGTTCTTCCTCGGCTGGGGGCCGGCCCTGCACGGTCAGGGGACGATGCAGCCGCTGTTCCTCGCCGACCAGACCTATTCGTCGTACGGCAACAACAAGACGATCGACGAGAAGATCGCGCGCGCCCAGACGCTGATGGATCCCAAGGCCCGCGCGGAGGCGTACGCCGATCTGCAGAAGACCGTGCACGACGAGGCGCCGTGGGTGTTTCTCTGGCAGCAGCACGATCTCTACGGGGTGACGCTGTCGGTGGAGTGGACGCCGCGCGCCGACGAAAAAGTGTGGATGTACGACGCGAAAATCGTCGCGCGGTAGCGGACGGAGCCACGCGTGCCTATCGCTCGCCACCTGCGGCTCTAGCCGATCTCGGGGGGTCGATACAAATGAGCCTGACCGTCTTCACGAACGCGCTTCTGATCGACTGCACCGGCGCGGATTCGCTCGAGGGCGCCACGGTGATCGTCGAGGACGATCGCATCAAGGAGATCCGCGCCAAGGGCAGCCCCGGCCCGCTGCCCGGACCGGTGACGACGATCGACTGCGCCGGCGCCACGCTCATGCCCGGGCTCACCGACGCCCACGTGCATATCTGCGCGGTGACCGAGAACATCACCGATCAGCATCGGTTCTATCCGCCGTCCTACATCGCGGCACGCGCGATGAAGCGCGCGGAAGAATGCCTCATGCAGGGCTTCACCACCGTGCGCGACGCGGGCGGCGCGGACTACGGCTTCCGCATGGCGCTCGAGGAGGGACATTTCCCCGGGCCACGGCTGCTCGTCTCCGGCCGCTACATCTCGCAGACCGGTGGTCACGGCGACAAGCGCCGCCGCTCGGAGTGGACGGATCCGATCGATTGCTGCGTCGGCATGGTGGGCTTCATCGCCGACGGACCGGACGAGGTGCGTCGCGCCGCGCGCGAGAATATCCGTCGCGACGTGGACCAGATCAAGATCATGGCCTCGGGCGGCGCGATGTCGCCCTCCGACGAGCTGGACACGACGCAGTTCACCGTGGCCGAGATGCGCGCGGCGGTGGAGGAGGCGCAGGCCGTCGGCAAGTACGTGCTGAGCCACGCGTACTCGGATTCCGCCGTGCGCCGCGCGATCGAGGCCGGCGTGCGCTCGATCGAGCACGGCAACCTGATCCGCGAGCCGGCGGCGAAAGCCATCAAGGACGCCGACGCGTTCCTCGTGCCGACCATGGTGACGTACGAGGCGATCTACCGTGAGGGCAAGCGCTACGGAATCGGCGATCACCAGATCGCCAAGATCGACATGGCGCGCCAGCAGTCGCTGCAGGGCCTGACATACGCCTACAAGGCCGGCTGCAAGATCGGCTCCGGCTCCGACCTGCTCGGCGACATGATGACCCAGCGCGCCGTCGAATTCGAGCTCAAGGGCCAGGTGATGAAGCCGATGGAGGTGCTGCTCTCGGCCACGAAGGTGAACGCCGAGCTGTTCCGCATGCAGGACAGGATCGGCAGCGTCGAGCCGAACAAGTACGCCGATCTCATCGTCGTGCAGGGCAACCCGCTCAAGAACCTGCGCGTGTTCCAGGTGCAGGACAACCTGCGCGTGATCATGAAGGGCGGCCGGCTCTACAAGAGGATGGCGTGAGCGATCCGCGGGCGCACCGCGAGGCGATCCTCGACCAGTTCACGCGCCAGGCGGTGCCCTTCGCCACGGCGCCGTCGATCCGCGACGAAGTCGCGCTGCGCACCGTCGTCGAGTTCAGCGGCTGCGACGCCGACGACACCGTGCTGGACGTCGCGTGCGGGCCGGGCATTCTCGCGTGCGCCTTCGCGAAGGTCGCGCGCCATGTCACCGGGATCGATCTCACTCCGGCCATGCTCGAGCGCGCCCGCACGCTCCAGGCGGAGCACGGGCTGACGAACGTGACGTGGAAGCACGGCGACGTCCTGCCGTTGCCCTACCCCGACGGCGCGTTCACGCTCGTCGTCTCGCGCTTCGCGTTCCATCACCTGCTCGAGCCCGGCGCGGTCCTGAAGGAGATGCGTCGCGTCTGCGCGCCCGGCGGCACGGTGATGGTCATCGATTCCGCACCGGCGCCGGAGAAGGCGGCCGCGTTCAACCGCGTGGAGGTGCTCCGCGATCCCTCGCACGTGCGTGCGCTGCCGCTGGCCGAGCACCTGGTGCTGTTCGAAGCGGCCGGGCTGCCGTCGCCGCGGCAGACGTTCTATCGGCTGCAGACCGACATCGACGGTCTGCTCGCGCGGTCGTTCCCGAATCCGGGCGACGCCGAGCGGATTCGCGCGATCTACGAGGCCTCGCTCGCCGACGACGCGCTCGACATGGCCACTCGGCGCGACGGCGAGAGCGTCCGCCTCGCCTTCCCCGTCGCCGTTCTCGCCGCGCGCCGCTGACGTGCACGCCGTCGTCACCATCGCGTGTGCGATGGCCGTCGTCGCGCTCGCGCTGCGTCACCTCCCGCGCCGTGAGGGAGCGCTGGCGGTGGCGAGCGGCCTCGCCGCCTTCTTTGGCATCGGCTATCTGTGGCTGTTCGCGCTGTGGATCATTGTTCCGCGGCTCGAGCCGCTCTTCGCCGCCCTGCCCGGTATCTATCCCAAGGCGATCCTCGCGATGCTCTTGTACTACACGCCGCCGATGCTGGCGGCGCTCGCAACCGTGCGTCTCGTCGCCCGCGCGGCGCGCCGCGATAGAATGACGGAGTGAGCGCGCTGGATCTCCGACTCGCCCCCATGGCCGGTGTCACCAACGCGCCATTCCGGCTCGTCGCCCGCGAGTGCGGCGCCGGCCGCCTGACGAGCGAAGAGATCGATGCCCGCGCGCTGGTACGCGACAACGCCCGCACGATCACCCTCACCGCCTATCTCCCCGAAGAGCGCCCGCTGGCGATGCAGCTGCTCGGCGAGGATCCGGACATCCTCGCCGAGGCCGCGTGTCGACTCGAGGCCGCCGGCGCCGACGGCATCGACCTCAACATGGGCTGCCCGGTGGCCAAGATCGTGGCCAAGGGCCAGGGCGCGGCGCTGATGCGCGAGCCGCTGCGCGCAGAGGTCATCTTCCGCACGCTTCGCAAGGCCGTCGCGGGGGCGCTCAGCATCAAGATCCGCGGAGGCTGGGACGAGCGCACCGTCAATGCCCCGGAGATCGCGCGACTGGCCGAGAGCGAGGGCGTCGACGGCATCACCGTGCACCCGCGCACGCGCTCGCAGCAGTACACCGGCCGCGCGCCGTGGGATGTGATCGCCGAGGTGGTCGCCGCCGTGCGCGTCCCCGTGACCGGCAACGGCGACGTGCGTTCCGTGGACGACGCGCGGGCGATGGTCGCGGCGACCGGTTGCGCGGCGGTGATGATCGGCCGCGGCGCGCTGGGACGGCCGTGGATCTTCCGCGGCGTCGACGTGTCACGCGACGAGCGGGCGGCCGTCATCCGCCGCCACTGCGCGCTCATCGAGGGGAACCTGCCGGAGTGGCCGGCATTGATTCAGCTCAAGAAGCACCTCGCCTGGTACTCGGAGGGCCTGCCGTTCGCGGCGCGCTCGCGGCCCGCGATCTTCGCGGCGCGCACGGCGGCCGAGGTCACCGATCTGTTCTGGCGCCTCTGGTGAGCGCCCAGCGCTGGTTCGACGACTTCAAGATCGGCGACCGGTTCGAGAGTCCGTCGAAGACGCTCACCGACGCGCATTTCATGTTCTTCGCCGGCATGACCGGCGACGCGCATCCGTTGCACTACGACGACGAGTACGCGAGGACGACGCGATTCGGCCGGCGGCTGGCTCACGGCCTGCTGCTGACATCGATGACCGCCGTCGGCGCGTCGACGCTGGCGCCGATCATCGAGGCCTCGATCGTGGCCTTCGTCGAGCAGACGACACGATTCCGGCATCCGGCCTTCGTCGGCGACACGATCAAACCGCGCCACGAAGTCACCGCGCTGGAGCGAAAACGCTCGGCCGGGCTCCTCACGCTTCGTGTGACGCTCGAAAACCAGCGCGGTGAAACCGTCCTCGAGGGCGAGCACCGCTATCTGATCGCCTACCGCCCGAGCGCGTGAGCCGCTCCACCGCCGCCCGCGCGACGGGCCTCCTGGCCGCGTTCGTGATCGCCGCGCTGGCCGGCGCCGTGGCGGCCGCGGAGACCCGCGTGGAGATGGCCCGCGGGCTGCTCGCGGCGTGGAACGACGACCCGGCACGCATCGATCGCGCACGGATGCTGCTCCAGGCGGAGGTGGCCGACCGGCCGAGTGTCGACGCCCTGCTGGAGCTGTCGAGCGCGTGGTTCCTCACCGGCGATTTTCGCGCGCGCGCCGATGCCGAGCGGCAGGCGGCGTATGCAGAGGGCGCGCGCGCCGCGCAGCGCGCGATCGCGATCGCGCCGGGCAGCGAGCGCGCGCATCTCCTGTTCGCCTACAACACGGGGCGGTCGGCGCAGATCACGGGCGTGATGCGCGCCGTCAGCCTGGTGGGGACGGTCCGCGCGGAGTCGGACACGGTGCTGCGGCTCAATCCGTCGAGTGTCGGGGGCCTCATCCTCGCCGCTGCGCTCGCCGCCGAGCTGCCGAAGCTCATGGGTGGCGATCGCGCCAAAGCCGAGACGCTCTTCACCCGGGCGCTCGCGCTCGATCCGCACGAGACCGGCGGCCGGATCGAGCTCGCACGGCTCTATGTCGCTCAGCACCGGTGGACCGAGGCCGTGCATGAGCTGCAAGCCGTCATCGACGACGACCAACCGACCGATCGACCGCGGTGGATCACGAGCGACGTGCCGCGCGCCCGCACGATGTTGTTCGAGATGCGTGAGCGCGGTCACGTGCCGGGGGTGCCGCCGCAGTCGCCTTGATGGCTTTCATAGGTATGTCGCTTGCACGCCTGTGCAACGTCATGGCGAAGAAACCGACGAGCCGGCATCGATCCAGGAAACCCGCGGCGAAGCGGCGCGGCAGCTGGGTGCGCACAGTCGCCGAGCGATCGGACGCGATGGATCTCCCCCGCGGAATTTTCAAAGGCACCCCTGTCGCGATCGCTCGCAGCCTACGGCGATCGGCGCTGCGTAGCAGCCGGACGAAGGGCACGAAGTTCCAGTCGGCGATGTCGATGCTCAACCTCTACGTCAACCGCGCCGGGTGCTCGCTCAGCGCCCGCGATCGTCGGCGACTGGAGCGCGCCAAAGTGGAGCTGCGCCGCGCTTTCGGGCGGGCTGCCTAGGTCTGGCCGGTCCAGTCGGCACGCGCGCGCTCACGCCAGCGCCCGCGAATCGCGTCGAAGTCGGCGCGTGGCAGCGCGCCGACGGCGACGCCCCGGGCGTTCTGCGCCCAACGCTCCGGCTTGCTGGTGCCCGCGATCGCCGTGTGAACACCGGGGACACTCAGCGTGAAGCGCAGCGCTGTCGCCACCGCCTCGTCGAGCGGGCGGGCGAGAAAGGCGTAGTCGAGCGCCCGGAGGCGCTCCCAGTACGTGCGGTGATAGGCGCTGGCCGGCGGGCGCGAGCGGCTGCGCCACGCGACGTTCGCGATCGGCCGCTTGGCGATTACGCCGATGTCACGCTCGCGCGCCGTCGGCAGGACCGTGTCGATCGCGGCCTGGTCGGCGATGCTCAGCGAGATCTGCAGCGTGTCGAAGCGTCCGGTCTCGACGGCGTAGCGCGCCGCCACTCCGTCGCCGCTGTAGCCGATGTAGCGCGTGAGCCCGCGCTGCCGCGCCGTCTCCAGCGCGGTGATCGCGTCGCCACGGCGCAGCACGCCCTCGGAGCACGAGTGCAGCTGCACGAGATCGACCGCGTCGGTGCGCAGGCCTGCGAGGCTGCGCTCGATCGATTTGAGAATCGCCGGCGGCCGCCAGTCCTCGCGGCCCCAGCCGCCGGCATGGCCGACCTTGGTGAAGAGGTAGAAGTCGTGGCGCCGGCCGCTGACCGCGCGCCCGATGAGTGTCTCGCTGTCGGCGTAGCACTCCGCGGTGTCGATCACGTTGAGGCCTGCGTCGAGGGCGGCATTGAGCAGTCGAGTGACGACGCTCTGACTCGCACCTTCGTAACCGATCTCGCTGCCCCCGAACCCGAGCGCGCTCACGCTCATGTCCGTTCTTCCCAGGCGCCGACGCTCCATCAATCGTCCTCGTGCGGACCGATGTGGCCGCGCCGTCCGGCGCGGGAATTACCGCAGGCCGTCGTGCGCCAGTTCTCGCGTGACGTCGCGCCCGCGCGCCACGGCGGCAGCGGCATGATGAGGTGCTGGGAGAGCGCCGCCTCGTACGGCTCGTACATCCGTCGCCGCTCGGCGAGCTTCTCGTCGGCGCCCGCGCCGACGTGGAGCGCCCTCGGCGTGACCGGCGGCAGCCGTGCCTGCCGCTGGCAGGCGCCCTCGACACCGATCGACACGAGCGCACTCGTGTCGAGAACGGCGGTGAGCGCCGCGAGCCACGACTCATTGTCGTGCTGGGAGCGGTAAAACGAGAGCATCGACACGATGACCACACTCCAGAGCCCGCCCGCGAGCGCGATCAGCCACCGCATGGGCTTGGGATGCCGGCGCCGGCGCGGGTGCTCAGTCGGATCGCCCGCGCGCGGCGATGTCCCACACCGCCTCCACGCGCGGGCCGCGCACGCACCAGACGCGGTCGTAGAGGTTGAAGGTCGGGTCGCAGTGGGGCGGAAAGAATTCGATCCGCTCGCCCAGGCGCGGCGCGCGCGCGGGATCGATGATCGTCAGCCGGCCGTGCTCGTCTCCGGCGAAGCCGTATTCGATCCCGGGCCGCTCCACGGCCTCCGGCGGAAACGCCTTGTCCGTGGAGAACGCCTTGAGGCCACCGTCCACCATGGCGCGATCGGCGGTCGGCACGCTGACGACCGTTGTGGCCACCGTCAGCGCCATCTCGAAGTCCGTCAGCGTGTCGCTCGAGCGCCCGCCGATGCGGCGGTAGTCGATATCCATCACGCAGTAGGACCCGCTCTGCAGCTCCGTGAGCCCTGACAGCTCGACGTCGATGTCGAAGGTGCCGGTGGAGCCGCCCGCGACGATCTCCACGGGCAAGCCATCGGCTTCGAGACGCGCGCGCGTCTCCATCAATGGCGCCATCGCCGCGTGCGAAGCCTCGCGGCGCTTGGCCCATCCCATCACGTGCGCGCAATGCCCCGCATAGCCCTGCAGGCCGCGCAGCCGCAGCGCCCCGCGATGGGCGACGTGGCGCGCGAGCGCGAGCGCCGCGTCCCCCGGTTGCGCGCCGGTGCGCCGACCACCCACGTCCACGTCGAGCATCACGTTGAGCGTGACGCCATCCTCCGCCGCCGCCCGCGCGAGCGCATCGACGTTCTCGCGGTTGTCGACCACGACCATGGTATCGGGCGCCTCGGCGACCAGACGCATGAGCCGGCGCTGCGCGCTCGGCGCAACCACCTCCGTGGTGATCAGCAGGCCCCGAATGCCGAACCGCGCCATCACCTCCGCCTCGCCGAGCTTGGCGCAGGCCACGCCGAGCGCTCCGGCGGCGATCTGGCGGTGAGCGATTTCCGGACAGCGATGCGTCTTGGCGTGCGGCCGCAGCTGCTTGCCGACCTCCCGCACGTGCTTGGCCATGCGCTCGAGGTTGCGCTCGAAGCGGTCCATATCGAGCAGCAGCGCCGGGGTCGGAATCTCGTCCCGCGTCATCGGAGGTGGCAGCCTAGCACGGATCGCCGGCGGCGGTCGCTTTGGACGGATGGTCTAGCGGCCGAGGCTCACGTCGTCGGGCAGCTCATCGACGTCGTCGGGCCGGCGCGGGAAGAACCGGGCGAGCGCTGCGCCGACCTCCGCAACGGCGCCGACGACAGCCGCGCGCAGCGCGCCCGCGCGGAGGCGCTCGACCATCCGGTCACGTACACCGCTCCAGTAGTCGTCGCCGACGCGCGTATGAATGCCGTCATCGCCGATGATCGCGAGCTTCCGGTCCTCGACGGCGAGATAGACCAGAACCCCGGATCGATGCGACGTCCGGTGCATGCCGAGTCCGGCGAAGACGTGACGCGCGCGCTCCATCGGGTCCGTCGTCCGCCGGCGAAGCCCGTGGGCGATCCGCCGCTCGATGTGCACGCGGATCTCCGCCGACGTGCCGCGCTCGGCCTCGCGCACGGCCGTCGCGATCGCGTCGAGGTCGGCCTCGCTGATCACGCCGCGTGCCCATCGCGGATGCCGTCCGAACATCACCAGTCGCCGCTGGCGCCGCCGCCGCCGGAGGCGCCGCCGCCACCGCCGGAGAAGTCACCGCCGCCACCGCCGCCGCCCCAGGAGCCACCGCCCCATCCGCCTCCACCGCCCCCGCCCCAGATGATCGGCGGGTGCGAGCTCCATCCGCCACGATCGGCGGTGACGGCGCGCCGGCCCGAGGCGCGCATGGCGCTCAGGAGCGCGACCCCGAAGACACCGAAGATCAGCGCGAGCAGCAAGACCGTCGCCGGAGCGACGCCGCTCCGAGGCGGCGGTTTGCCGCGCGCGCCCCGCGGCGTTTCACCGCTGATGCGCGAGTACACCTCGCTCACCGCCGCCTCGAGGCCCGCGGCGTAGCGTCGCTCGCGAAAGCGCGGTGCGATCGTGTCCCGGATGATCGACCCGGCGACGGCGTCGGTGATCACCGGCTCGAGCCCGTAGCCGACCTCGATTCGCAGCTTGCGCTCGTTGAGGAACACGACGAGCAGCACACCGTTGTCGACGCCCTTGCGGCCGACCTTCCAGCGTTCCTCGAGCCTGACGGCGACGTCCTCGACGCTGTCGCCTTCGAGCGAGGGAAAGATCGCGATGATCATCTGCGCGCCGGTGCTGCGCTCTCGCTCGGCGAGCGTGGTCTCGAGATGCTGGCGCTCGGAGGCCGACAAGACCCCGGCGTAGTCGTTGACCCGGGCGGTCGGCGCAGGAGGAAGCGTGAGGGCGAGCGCGAGGGCGACGCCGAGAAGCAGCCTAGAACTTCACTTTGGGCGCCGTCTCGCTGCCCGGCGCCGCCTCGAAGAACGCCTTCGGCTTGAAGCCCATCATGCCGGCCACGAGGCTGCCGGGAAAGACTCGCAGCCGCGTGTTGTACTCACGGACGGCCGTGTTGTAGCGCTGGCGCTCGACCGTGATGCGATTCTCCGTCCCCTCGAGCTGGCTCTGCAGCGTGAGGAAGTTCTGGTTGGACTTGAGCTCGGGATAGCGCTCGACGGTCACGAGCAGGCGGCTGAGTGCGCCCGAGAGCTGGCTCTGCGCGGCCTGGAATTTCGCCATCGCCTGCGGGTCGTTCAGCGCCTCGGGGGTGAGCTTGATGCTGGTGGCGCTGGCGCGCGCCTGCGTCACCTCCGTGAGCACCGTCCGCTCCTGCGCGGCGAATCCTTTCACGGTCTCGACCAGGTTGGGGATCAGGTCCGCGCGGCGCTGGTAGACGTTCTGGACCTGCGCCCACTTCTCGTTGACGTCCTGCTCGAGCGTGACGAGACGGTTCTGGACGCTGATCGCCCAGCCGACCAGGCCGACGATGACGACGACGATCACGATGAGGGCGATCAGGCCGGTGCGCATGCATCAGGGATTATACTCAACGCCGTGTCGGAAGCCCTCGCTCTCTATCGCGTGACCGCGAAGAATACGTCCACCGGCGAGAACAAGATCCACGACGACGTCACGGCGCGGCGCTATGGGTTCCCGGGGGCGCTCGTGCCCGGCGTGACCGTGTACGCCTACATGACGCAGCCGCTCGCCGCCGCCTTCGGCGCCGCCTGGCTCACGCGCGGCACCGCCACCGTCCGCTTCGTGAAACCCGTGATGGATGGCGACGAGCTGACGGTCACCGGCGTGGTCACCACACGCGATGGCCGCGGCGTGACCGCCACCGTGACAGCCGGCACGCCGACGACGGCCGAGTGCGCGACGCTGACCGCGACCATCCCTGCGGGGCAGCCGACGCCCGTGAACCTCGCGGCGTACGTTGAGGCGCCCTTGCCAGAGCCGCGGCCCGTGGCCACGCGCGATCACTGGGCTTCACTGAGCACGCTCGGCACGCCGCGTGTCCACTACGACGCGGCGCAGGCCGAGGCGTACGTCACCAAGGTAAGCGAGGCGCTGCCGCTCTATCGCGGCGCCGACGGGTGGGTGCATCCCGGCTTTCTGCTCGAGCAGGGCAATCGTGCGCTCGATCGCAACGCGACGATGAGCCCGTGGATCCACGTCGGCAGCAGCGTGCGCCATCTCGGCGGCGCGCGCATCGGCGAGCGGCTGGCGACGCGCGGCCGTGTCCGCTCGCTGTTCGAGAGGAAGGGGCGCGAGTTCGTCGAGGTGGACGTCGTCATCGTCGCCGGCGAGACCGCGCGGCCGGTCGCTCACCTCCTGCACACCGCGATCTATCGACTGCCGCCGCCCGCGTGATTGCCTCGTCGGAAGGCGCGTGCTAGAAACGTCCATTCCGACTGGAGGCTCGCGATGGATCTGACGCTCTCGCCCGAGGATCGCGCCTTTCGCGATCAGGCCCGCGCGTGGTTTTCCGCGAACGTCCCGCGCACCGAGCTCCGAACGCTCGAGGAGCGGCGCGCGTGGCACCGCACGATGTACGAGGCCGGCTACGTCGGCATGGGCTGGCCGAAGGAGTACGGCGGCCGCGGAGCGACGCCGATGCAGCAGGCGATCGCCGCGGACGAGATGGCGCGCGCCAACGCGCCGGCGCCGATCAACGGGCTCGGCGTCGGCTTCATCGGGCCCACGATCATCGTGCACGGCACCCCGCAGCAGAAGGAGCGCTATCTCAAAAAGATTCTCACGGCCGAGGAGATGTGGTGCCAGCTCTACTCCGAGCCGAACTCCGGCTCGGATCTGGCGAGCCTCCGCACGCGCGCCGAGGACACGGGTGATCACTTCATCATCAACGGCCAGAAGATCTGGACGAGCGGTGGGCACATCGCGGACTGGGGCGTCCTGCTCGCGCGCACCGATCCCGGCGTGCCGAAGCACAAGGGCATCTCCTGCTTCCTCTTCAACATGCGCCAGCCCGGCGTGGAGGTGCGGCCGCTCAAGCAGATCACCGGCAGCTCGGAGTTCAACGAGGTCTTCATGACCAACGCGCGCGCCGAGCGCAACGATCTCATCGGCCGGCTCGGTCAGGGCTGGGAGATCGCGCAGACGACGCTCGGCTTCGAGCGCGGCGGCAACTCGATGGCGCGCGTCACGCGCTACGCCTCCGCGTTCGATCATCTGGTCGAGGCGTCGAAGAAGCTCTCGCGCGGCGGCCGGCCGCTGCTCGACGATCCCGTCGTGCGGGCGAAGCTCGGCCGTGTCTACGCCGAGATGGAGGTGCAGCGCTACGCCGCGCTGCGCGTACTCTCCGCGCTGCAGAAGGGCGATTCGCCCGGCGCGGCGTCGTCGATCACGAAGCTCTCCTACAGCGAGTTCGAGAAGCGCTATTACGAGCTGTGCCTGGAGATCCTCGGCCCTTACGGGCAGGTCACCGACGGCGGGCTCGAGGAGACGACGCTCGACGTCGATTCCTCGTCCGGCGTACGGTCGAGCTGGGCGTACGCGTTCCTGTGGGCCCGCGCGGGCACGATCTACTCCGGCTCGTCCGAGATCCAGAAGAACGTCATCGGCGAGCGCGTGCTCGGACTGCCGAAGGAGATCCGCGCCGACCGTGTGAAGGCATAGAGGAGGCGGTCGTGGACTTTTCCTTCAGCGCCGACCAGCAGTTGCTGCGTAATTCTGCGCGCGCGTTTCTCGACGAGCACAGCAAGCCGGCGCACGTGCGCGCGCTCTGGGACGACGCGCGCGGCGAGAGCGAGGCGCTCTGGAAAGAGATGGCGCAGCTGGGCTGGCTCGGCCTGGCGCTGCCCGAAGACGTCGGCGGCAGCGCGCTCGGGCTGGTGGAGGCGGCGATTCTCCAGGAGGAGCTCGGGCGTGCCGCGTGCCCGTCGCCCTATCTGCCGACGGTGCTGGCCGCGATGGCGATCGATCGGTTCGGCGGCCCGGCGCAGAAGAACCGGTGGCTGCCCGCCATCGCAGGCGGCCGCGCGCGCGGCACGGTGGCGCTGCTGGAGCGCGACCTGGCGTTGTCTCCCGAGGCGATCCATACGCACGCCGAGGAGCGCGGCGGCAAGGTCGCGCTGAGCGGTCTCAAGCAGTTCGTGCCGTGGGCGCACGTGGCCGACGTGATCCTCGTTCCGGCCCGCGCCGGCGATGGGCTGGCGGTGTACGTGATCGAGACCTCGGCGCCGGGGCTCTCGATCACGCCGCTGAACGGCATGGACCCGGGCACGCGCCTGGCGCAGGTCATGCTCGACGGCGCGACCGTCGCCGCCGAGGCGCGGCTGCCGGCGGAGGCGCTGCCGTTTCTGCTCCTGCGCGGCGCCGTCGGCGCCGCCGCGGAGATGCTCGGCGCCGCGCGCCGCTGCCTGGACATGGCCGTGGAGTACGCAAAGGTCCGCGAGCAGTTCGGCCAGCCGATCGGCTCCTTCCAGGCCATCCGTCACAAGTGCGCCGAGATGCTGCTCGAGGTCGAGAACTCGCACTCCGCCACGTACTACGCGGCGTGGGCGCTCGACAGCGACGCGGAGGACGGTGCGCTCTCGGCGTCCGTGGCGAAGTCGTACGTCAACGACGCGTCCCGCAAGGTCTGCGGCGAGGCGATCCAGGTGCACGGCGGGATCGGCTTCACCTGGGAGTACGACCTGCACCTCTACTTCAAGCGCGCGAAGGCGTTGGAGCCGCTCTATGGCGACGCGGAGCACCACCGCGAGCTGATCGTCCGCCGCGTGACCCGCTGAGGGCGCGGTGCCCGATCTGAACACTCCGCTCCAGGGCGTGCGCATCGTCGATCTGACGAGCTACATCGCCGGCTCGTATGCGGCGACGATGCTCGCCGATCTCGGCGCCGACGTCGTGAAGGTCGAATCGCTCGAGGGCGATTCCTTCCGCGAGCTGCCAGGCTTCTTAGCCTGGAACCGCGGCAAGCGCTCGATCGCGCTCAATCTCAAGGCGCCCGACGGCCGGGCCGTCGTCGAGCGGTTGGCGCGCGACGCCGACGTCGTCATGGAGAACATGCGTCCCGGCGTGGCCGATCGTCTCGGGGTCGGCGATGCGACGCTTCGCGCGCTGAACCCGCGGCTCATCTATTGCTCCACGACCGCGTTTGGCTCGAACGGACCCTACGTCGACCGCCCGGGCTTCGATCCGCTGCTGCAGGGGCTGGCCGGGATCATGGCGCTGCAGGGCTTCGGCGGGCCGCCGCAATATCTCCGCATCGCGGTGGTCGACTACTACGCGGCCGCGCTCACGGCGCAGGCCGTGCTGGCCGCGCTGTTCGTGCGCGAGCGCACCGGCATCGGGCAGAAGGTCGAGACGTCGCTGCTGCACGCGGTGACCGCGCTGCAGGCGGGCAACTTCGTCGATTATCCGGGCAAGCAATCGGTCTTTCGCGATAACCCGACCTATCGTCTCTATCAGGCGGGCGACGGCGAGTGGCTGTTTCTCGCGTGCGGCAACCAGGCGTTCTGGGTGAAGCTCTGCCAGGCGCTGGGGCTCGAGGATCTCGCGCACGACCCACGCTTCGGCTCGTGGATGCTGCGACTCGACAACCGCGCGGTGCTGCTGCCGATCCTCGAGGCGCGCTTCAAGTCGCGCCCCCGGGACGAGTGGCTCTCGACGCTGCTGAGCCACGACATTCCCGCGGGGCCCGTGCACGCCATCGACGAGTTCCGCCGCCACCCGCTCACGCGCCATCACGGGCTGGCGCGCGAGTACGATCACGCCGAGGTGGGGCGGCTCACGCTGCCCGGATCGCCGCTGCTCTTCTCGGCCACGCCGACCCGGGACGTCGGCCCGTCACCGACGCTCGGCCAGCACACCGACGACGTGCTGCGCGCCGCCGGCTACACCGACGAGGCGGTCGCCGACCTGCGCGCCCGCAAGATCGTCCGCTGAGCCACGTTCCGCTGATGACGAAAAGGAGTCTCTCGTGAGCACGACGTACGAAGCCATTCGCTACGAGGTCACCGAGGCCGTCGCGACGGTGACGCTGAACCGGCCCGACGTCCACAACGCGATGAACGACGTCATGCGCCGCGAGCTGACGCGCTGCTTCGACGGCCTCGCCGTCGACGATGCGGTCAAGGTGATCGTCGTGACCGGCGCCGGCGAGCGCGCGTTCTCGGCGGGCGCCGACATCCGCGAGTTCGTCACCCCACTCGTCCCGGTGCAGTTCCGCGAGCAGCGCCGTCGCCTGGACTTCCGCCAGGCGATGGATCGCTGCCCACAGCCGATCCTCGCCGCGCTGAACGGCTTCGCGTTCGGCGGCGGCCTCGAGCTGGCGCTCGCCTGCGATATCCGCATCGCCGCCGTCGGCGTGCAGCTGGGCCTGACCGAGATCAATCTCGCGATCATCCCCGGCGGTGGCGGCACGCAGCGGCTGCCGCGGCTCGTCGGACGCGGCAAAGCGCTCGAGATGATCCTGACCGGCGCGCGCATCCCGGCCGACGAGGCGCTGCGCATCGGCCTCGTCGAGCGCGTGGTGCCGAGCGGCGAGGCGCTGAAGGCGGCCACCGAGCTCGCGCGCGCGATGGCGACGAAAGCGCCGGTCGCGCTGCGCTACGCAAAGGAGGCCGTCGTGAAGGGCCTCGAGCTGCCGCTCGCCGATGGCCTGCGCCTCGAGGGCGATCTCTCGACACTGCTGCGCACGACGGAGGACCGCTTGGAGGGCGCGAAAGCGTTTCTCGAGAAGCGCGCGCCGCGGTGGACCGGCAGGTAAGGCCGCCGAAGGCGAGCCCTAGAATCCACGGTCGATGCCGTTTTCGTATTACGCGCGGCTCTCGCGCGCCCAGCAGGCGATTTATCGCCGGAGCGACGCGATCACCGAGATCCGGCTGCCGCAGCCCGAGCGTTTCGCCGCCGCCGTGGACGCCGTGGAGTCGGCTCTGCTCGCCGAAAACCGCGCGGCGACGCAGGCCGCCAGCGAGCGCGTCATCGGCGGTCTCATGGAAGTGCTCGGCGCGCCGCCCGTCCGGGTCGAGGTGCTGGCGGCGCGGCCGCACGCCGGCTGGGGCGAGCTGCACGGGCTCTACACCGCCGAGCGCGGCAAGCGTCCGAAGATCCAGCTGTGGATGCGCACGGCGAAGCAGAAGCGCGTCGTCGCATTTCGGACGTATCTGAGGACGCTGCTGCATGAGGTCGGACACCATCTGGACTACACGGTGCTGGGGCTCGAGGAGTCATATCACACGGAAGGCTTCTACAAGCGCGAGTCGAGCCTGTTTCACCAGCTCGTCACGGATCTGAGGAGGAGCGCGATGCCGACGATGGAAGAGTACGCGAAGCAGCCACGCGAGCAGCGGCTGAAGCGGCTGGAGCGCACCGCCGACGAGCTCGCGGCCGCGATCCGCGGTCACGCCGACGAGACACTGTCGCGCCGCCCAGATGCGAAGAACTGGGCCGCGAAGGAGATCGTGTGCCACCTCCGCGACATCGAAGAGGCATTCCTGCTGCGCTTTCAGACGATCGTCGCCTCCGACAATCCGCGGCTGTCGGCGCCCGAACCCGATCGGTGGGCGGAAGACCGGCAGTATCTGCGCAATGACGCAGCCGAGGCGCTCGCCGCCTTCCGCAAGCGACGCGGAGAGACGCTGGCGTTTTTCAGCCAGCGGACGCCCGGTGATTGGGAGCGCGGCGGCACGCATCCCGTGCGCGGCACGATCACGCTCGACAATTTTCTGACGCTGATGGCGTGGCACGACGACAACCACCTCGACCAGCTGCGGCGCGCGCTGGAGGGGAAGACGTAGCGGCGCCACTCGTCGCCGCTCAGGCCTCAGACAGCACCTCGAGGCGCGCCGGCTCGCCTTCTCGGCGGTAGCGCAGGCTGTTGATGAGCCAGCTCTCCTCCTCGGTCTCGACGAAGACCACGTGCACGTGGCCTTCGAGGGGGGCGCCCGGACGGCCTTCCTCGCTCAGTCGCACGCGCATTCGAACGTGCACAAGGGCCCCGAGCTGGTAGACCGACTTGATCTCCTCGATCCTCACGAGAACGCCCGGTCTGACGAACGGCAACGCCTCCTCAACCATATGCGACCGGACGCCGATCGTGATCGTGGCATACGCCACGAAGAGTCGCAGGAGCGCGCGAGGATCGCCACCCCTCATGGCGTCGATGAACTCTTGGATTCGATCGCCGATCCGCTGTTGCACCTCGCCTGGCACCGCGAATTGCGGCCCCTCGTCCTCGGGCACCGCGCCGCGTGACGCGCCGTCCGGCGCGATCAGGGGAGCGGCAGCCGTCACCGCCGCACTCGTCAGACTCAGGCCGAGCTGCAGGCCGCGTAGCGCGAGCGGAAACTCGGAGTCCCAATCGAGGCCGCGGTAGTACCGATAGCGATCGATCCAGCGCCACGGGCTCAGGATGGCCGGCTCATGCAGATTCCACACCGCGCACGGCGTCGCCACCGAGCCGCTGGCGGTGAGGATCGCGTTCACGGCCCGCCGGGCCGCCTCGTTCGCGCCCTCCATCGTGGCCAGATCGGTGTAGGTCCGAACGTAGTCGGAGGCGAGGAACAGATTCGGGATGCCGGTGGTCGCTTCCGGTCTCAGCCGCCAGTGGTTGGGCCGGTTGACGAGGAGCGGGTCGGCGTTCTCTACTCGGCCATTCCGTACGACGATCGCCTCGTCGAGGTAGATGGTGGCCGGCTGCAGTTGCTGCAGGCACGGCAGGCTTCGCTGGAGTTGCCTCCAGACCTCGTGCTTGATTTCGCCACGCGTGCAGGCGTTCGCCGGCCTACCATTGAGGCCTTTCTCGTTCCACTCGGAAATATCGACGGACAAGATGTCGCGGATAGTCCCGTCGCCGAAACGCCGGAGGTCCGTCGTCCAGAACTGGGCCTGCGCCAGCGACGTGAGCGCCCACGGCGAGTCGAGGTGCATGTAATGGCCGGGCTCGAGGGGCAGGCGCTCCCGGAAGTAGAACTGAATGCCCGTCATGGTTGCGATGTCCCGGCTGAGGTCGATGATTTTCTCAAGATTGCGGTCGAGCTCCATGACCTCGGGACTCGCCCGGAGAAGCTCGGCCATCACTTCGACCGGCACGGCGAAAATATAGTAATCGGCGCGGACGGTCCGACGATTGACTGGCCGGCCGTCGACCTCATCGGCGACCTCCACCCCGTCGAGCCGTCCATTCCTCACCAGCAGGCTCTGTGCGGCGGCGTGCTGCCACTTGACGCTTGATTTCAGGAGGTACTCTACCCACGAGTCGATCCACACCTCGTTGGTCGGCCCGTTGAGCACGCGGTCCACGTTGACGCCCGGGGTCCCGAAATCGAACAACATCTGCAGGAGAATATTACCGACCGTCCGCGTGCTGGCGTGCCTGGGATCCGCGGCCACCAGCGTGCGCGTCGTGCTGCCGAGGTACCGCTTGTATTCCGCGCTGCGGTTCTCCGCGTCGATGAACTCCCACCAGGAGATCTGTTCATACTTTTCGAGCCGCCGTTCCTCACAGCTCGTCAAGAGCTGCCAGATCTTCCCGATGTAGAAAGTGATCTCCTCCGCCGAGCACCCGGTCCGCTCCTGCACCAGCCCCGCCCCCATGAGCAGGGTCGCGAAGTCCGCCAGTGACGTGGGAAAGCGAGCCGGGAACACGAGCTGCTCTTCTCCGTTGAAATCGATCGCCACCCGCGAGGTGGCGACGAGGTTGTCCGCGACCGTCTTTCCCGTTGGCGCGTAGGGAATCCGGGACATCGTGTCAGGCAGATGCTTGTAGAAACCCGGAAAGAATCTGAAGCCGTGCTCACAGGGCAGTCCTTCCGCGAACTGGTCGACCGGCTCGCGGACGCTCATGCTTCGCGCTTTGCCTCCCGGAATGTCGCGCCGCTCGTAGACGGTGACCTCGAAGCCACGTTCGATCAGCTCGTGCGCCGCCGAGAGCCCCGCGACGCCGCCGCCGATGATCGCGACTCTGGGGCCAGGTCGCTTGGGTGCCGACCGCTGGACGATCGACTTCAGAACGCGCGGTGCGTGGAGCGCTGCCGGCACCTTCGAGAAGGGTACCGGGCTCGGTCCCGGCAGGATGCCCTGGATAGTCGGGCTGTAGAGCCGGCCAATGGCGGTGTCGATGATGCCGAGCTCGCGCATCTGGTCCGCGATGGGGTGGTCGCCGAGACTGAACGTGGCATCCAGACCGAAGCGGCTCTCGTCGTAATCGCCATAGCTCTGCACGAGCGTTTGCTGCAACCGGCCATTCATCACCGAATACGCGAGAAATTCCCGGAACTGGCGACTCGTATTCGAGGTGCGGATCTCTAGCGTGACGACGTGGTGACCGCCCTCCGTCCACGAGCACCGCCGCCGTCGTCGCCGTTCGGTCTCCGGCGTAAACGTGATATCGCTGTAGCTCTTGGGGAAGTTCCACAGCGCCTTGCCGACGTCACGGGACTCTCGCGTGGTGACCGGCAGCTTCCAGATGTAGAAGCCGAGGTCGCTGAACCATTCCGGGCGCAGCAGCGGCACCGCGGGCAACGGCAGCGCGGGGCGGAGGCGCACGGGGAACATGACGGCCATCTCGTCGTACGGCGCGAGTGTCGCGCATCGCCGGTACTCGAACGCGCCGATCGAGACGACGCCGAAACCCGGCGCGACGGTGACGGGCTCAAGCCCCGAGCCTTCGGGCAGGAACCGCTTGATGGCCGCCGCCGATGCGGGAAAGTGCGCGAGCATGAGCGCCCAGTCGTAGTACCGCTGCGGCAACTCGAACAGCACGGCACCACCGCCATCCTCCCGCCTGACGTTCACCGCCTGTGGATTGATTCCAGCGAAGAATCCCTCGCCGGGGGCCGGCACCTTGGTCAGCACAGTCGCCTCCTTGACTCAGCGTCTCAACGCAGCTGCGCGGGATCGTTCGGTATGGGGATCTGCATGTCCGCATATAGCGCGGCGGCGGCGGCGGTGTGGTTCGCGGCGCCAAAGTCATCCCGTAGACTCCGAGAGAGCTCCGCAAGCCCCAGCTCGCACTGCGCAAGCAACGGCCGCATCTCGCGCTGGCCAGCGAGGACCAAGGCCTCTTCGTAGTGCTCGCGCGCCACGTCGATTCGCCCGCGACGACGCGCGATCCCGGCGGTCACCCGATGGGCATGCGCGAGAAACCCGAGCTCGCGCCGCTTCTCGGCCAGCGCAAGGGCGTGGGCGATCATGGTCTCGGCCGCGTCGACGTCGCCACACAGCAGGCAGGCCTCGGCGAGATACGCTTCCCATGCGGCAACCGCCACGTTGTTCTCGCCGCGCTTCACCGCCGCCTCGAGGAGCCGACGTCCGTCGTCAGGGTGACCGCTGAGCATCGTCGCGCGGCCGAGCATGGCGGCCGTCGGCCGGGCCCACAGCGTCATTTCCGCCGACTGGGCTGTTTCATATGCGTAACGGAGCATTGGCAGCGCACGCTCGACCGAGCCGCGACCGAGCTCGACCACGCCCCGGCCCCATTTCGCGGCCACCAGATTGGGCGCGTCGTCGGAGGCCTCGGCGACAGCGATCGCCTCCCCAATGAGGCTCGCGGCGCGGCCGAAGTCCCCGCATTGCGAGAGCGCCCAGGCGAGCCATGTCCGCGCATGCACAGCGTAGTAGGACGTGAACCGGCCAGGTCGCGCGGCCGCGGCGACTTCCGTGATGATGCGCTCGAAGAATCCAGCGGCGGCGCGGTAGTCGCCAAGGGAATTGTGCAGCATGCCAAAGAGCTGATTGCAGTCGACTCGCAGCGGAAGGTCGCCGAGTTCGTTCGCAAGTACCACCGCCTGCTCGACCATGGCCAGGGCTTGCTCGTTTTCGCCGAGGACCCAATAGTTGCTGCTCGTATGCGCGAAGACCCGGGCCAACCGTCGCTGATCGCCGAGCGCCTCGGCGAGCGGCAGCGCCTCCTGAAGCACTCTGAGACCGCTCGACAGCTCGCCGAGCGCCCACAGCATGTTGCGCAGGTCGAAACGCGCGTCGATCGCCGACGCGAGGATCTCGCGGCTCGGCGGCAGCTTGTCCATTGCCACGAGCGCCTGCCCCAGCGCGGCGACTGCAGCGCGGTACGCCGAGCGCTGCACAGCCTTCGCCACCGCCCGCCGTGCGTACCTGTGCGCTTTTTCCCACAACTCGCCATGAAAGGCGTGGTGGGTCGCCTGCTCGACAGAATCTTCGGCAGCGGCGCCTGAGCCCGCCTCCAGCGCGGCCAGGCATCGGGTGTGCAGGGCCCGACGGCGATCGGCGGGCATGCTCGCGTAACCTACTTCCTGGACGAGGGCATGACGGAAGGCGATCGTGGGATCCTCCGCCTCGCCGCCCTCGTAGAGAAGGTTCGCACGGTGCAGCTGAGTCAGCGAACGACGGAACGATGCCGCCGGCAGGTCGACGACCTCGGCCAGTATGCGCACGGCCCCGCCATGACCGACGATCGCAGCGGCCTGGAGCAGCCGCTTGTCGTCTACACCGAGCCGATCGATGCGCTCGGCGAGCACGGCCTGCACCGTCGGTGGCACCTGGACGGTCTCGGCACGGGCCCCCAGCGTGTACGTGCCGGGATGGCCAATCAGGGTGCCTGACTCCACGAGCGCGCGGACCGTCTCCTCAACGAAGAATGGGTTGCCATCCGTCCGTTGGACGATGGCATCCTTGAGCGGCCCGAGCGGCTCATCGCGTCCCATGAGCTCGTCGAGGACGCTTCCGACGCTCGCCGGCGTAAGAGGTTCCAGGCTGATCTGCTGGAAGTACTGTCTGTGGCTCCATGCGCACCGATGCTCAGGCCGGTGAGTGATGACAAGCATCACGCGAACCGCTGCGATCCGATCCACCAAGGCATCGAGCACATGCTGGCTGTCGGAGTCGATCCAATGCACGTCCTCTACGACGACGATGAGCGGCTGGCGTGAGCTCTCGTCGAGCACGAGCTGGCACACCGCCTCCTGAACGCGCTGCCGGCGCTGCGCGGGCGTCAACAGCCGCAGGGGATCGTCGGTCGGCAGGGCATCGAGCAGGGCCAGGATCGCCGGCAAGTTGTCGCCCGCCAGAGCCTGGCCAAACTTTTGGACCGACTGGGTCACCGCGTCCCGCACCGTGCGAGGGTCTTCGACGTCATCGAGGTCGAAGAGCGATCGAACGATGTCGATCACGGGCAGAAATGGAAACGCGGCCCCATGCGGTGGGCAATGCGTCTGCAGCACGCGGCATCCGCGGTCGGCGATCATCCGACCGAACTCGTAGAGGAGCCGCGATTTGCCGATGCCGGGGTCGCCCACGATCGACAGCGCCTGGCCATACCCGCTGGTTGCGAGAGCCAGGCGCCGATACGCCACCTCCAAGTCGTAGTTGCGGCCCACGAAGCTGCCGCCATCTGCGAACGGTACGAATCCCGAGCGCTCCCGGCCGGCGAGTCGGAACACCGCGTCTCCCGGGTCACGGTCCGTCTCGATCGCGATGAGCTCGAATCGTCGAGACAGGAATCGTGCGGCAGCGCTGCTCACGACGACGGTGTTGGCGGCCATCTTCTTGGACAGAGTCTCGAGCAACGTCGAGGCGTCGCGCTTCGAGTCGACATCGACCGCCGTTGCGCCGGGCAGGCGTGCGATGAGCAGCTCGCCGACGTGGATGGCGAGCGTGACGCGCGGGCCGCGCTCGCGCAGGGTTCGCACGATCGCGAGCGCCGCGTTGGCGGCGCGGCGCGCCGCGTCGTTGATCGCGTCCAGACCGAAGACGGCGAGGAGCCCCCGCGTGCTGACGTCCTCGACGCGCCCGCCAAACATGGTGACTTTTTCGACGACCGCCGCGAAGGCTTCGTCGAAACCCGAACGAGAACTGCCCTCCGCCTGCGCGAGTTCCGCCCGCAGCAACGTGAGAGTGCGCGATTCCCAGAGCATCGCGCTCGAAACGGGCCGCGGCGCGGCGACGGGGAGTACAGACGCCTCGCGGGCGTGCGACTCGGGCGTGGGGCGTACGGGCGGTGCGGTCTCCGGGCGCAGGCCGTATCGCTGCATTCGTGCCTTGACGGTGTTGCGCGACAACATCAGGCGCTGAGCCGTGCGCGTGATGTTCCAGTCGGTCGCCTGCAGGGCCGCGAGCAGCTCGCGCTCGCTATGGTCGCCCGCTGGGCCGGTCTCCTCGATCCGCTCCGACGCGGCCGTCGAGCGAGAGGCGTCGACCGGCAGCATGAGCGTCTCGGCGGAGACCACGGGGCCATCGAAGAGGAGTACAACGCGCTCCATGAGGTTGGCCAGTTCGCGCACATTCCCCGGCCATGAGTAGGCCGCAAGCGCGGCAAGCGCGTCCGGTGTCAATCGTTTGCGCGGCAGACCATAGTCGCGGCAGGCGTGCTCCAGAAAGCGTTCTGCCAGCACGGCGATGTCGCCACCTCGCTCCCGCAACGGCGGCAATGCGAATGAGACGACTGCCAGACGCTGGTAGAGATCCTCGCGAAACCGCCCATCGCGCACCTTGAGCCGGAGGTCGTCGCTCGTCGCCGCGACGATCCAGACGTCGACCGGTTCGGCGCGCGTGCTGCCGAGGCGTCGCACCGTCTGCTCCTCGACCGCCTTCAGGACCTTGCCCTGAAGCGTCGGTGACAGGAGGCCGATCTCGTCGAGAAACAGCGTCCCACCCCGGGCGGCGTGAAAGAGCCCGGGCTTCGCTTCACGGGCGTCCGTGAAGGCGCCGCGCTCGTAGCCGAAGAGCTCCGACTCCAGCATGGTCTCCGGGATCGATGCGCAGTTTTGCTCGACCAGTGGCGCGTTCCGACGGACGCTGCCGTCGTGCAGCACCTTGGCGAGCAACCCCTTGCCCGTGCCGGTTTCGCCGAGCAGCAACACGGGCGGCATCCGCCGAGCGTCGGAACGACGGCTCAGCAGCCGCTGGACGCTCGTCCGTACGGCCGCCATCGGTGCGCTTTCGCCGATCAGGTCAGCCAGGGTGTTCAAGCGGGGCGTATCCTAACGTCTCGTATCTTCGTTCTCAAGCGAGCGGCGGCTCGCGACACTTGCGCTGTGGTCCTCGGCGTTCATGACGGGCATCGCTCGAATGCGGATGTCCGATGGCAAGCCCGCTGCCAATCCAGAGCGCCGTGCTTTCAGCTACATCGGCGGCCGACGTGCGGTCAGGTGGTCAGAACTGACCAGTAGCCGTGATCAGTACTGACGGGTGCCGAAGTATCGGGCCAGCCGAAGCAGGCGGTGCTTCGCCGCGGTGTCCGGCAGAAGGACAATCTGGTCGGCAGCTTTGTCCAGCAGCTCGCGAGCAATGCCGAGCGCGAACTCGGGGGTGCCCAACTGGCGATAGAGGTCCAGCACCCAACGTACTTCGGCGGCTGTCTTGGCCGAGCGAGGCTTGTTGAGAATGGCGTACAGTCTCGCGCGACGCCGAGGTCCGGCGTGTTGTGCGGCGTGTACGGTGAGGATCGTGCGCTTGCCCTCCAGCACGTCGGAGCCAAGACGACGCCCCTTGCGGCCCTCGAGGTCCAGCACGTCGTCGCGGATCTGAAATGCGACCCCGGCCAGCGTTGAAAACTCGCGCAGCAGCACGAGCTGCTCTTCGCGGGCTCCACCGATCACCCCACCGCCGACGGTGGCCAGGCTCAGAAACGCGCCCGTCTTCTTGGCGGTGCAGTCGAAATACTCGGCGAGCGACACATTCGTTTTCGAGCGTAAGTTGAGATCGAGCGTCTGCCCTTCCACCATCTCGAGGCCATATTCGGCGAGCAAATAGAACAAGCGTAGTTTCACGGCGTCGGTGTACGGGCCCTCGACAATGGAGCGCATCACCAGCGGCAGGAACCCGTCGCCGATGTTCACCGCCTGGCCGATGCCGTGACGTACCCACATGGCCTTTTCGTTCCGGCGCTCGCGGTCACCGTCGGCGATGTCGTCGTGGATCAGCGAGACGTTCTGGAGATGCTCGATGGCGGCGGCGAACTCGAGCGCGTAGCTCTCGGGCTCTCCGAACAACGCGCACGACGTGACCGCGAGCGCCGCGCGCAGCCGTTTGCCCCCACTGGCCAACTGGGCGCTGATCCCCGTCCGAAGCGGCGGAACATCGGGAACGCGCTTGAGCTGCTCGCTCAGGATGCGCTGCAGCTGCCCGTCGAGGTCGTGCAGGAAAGCCTGGAGCTCGAGGTCAGGCGGCTGCTGTCGGCTCAGTCGTTTCGCCGGGTCGTCCGAGTCGCCTGCTGCATCGCACGGAGCGCCGCAAATCCTCGATTCACAACGAGATCGGTCAGCATTGACGCGGTTTGTCCGCTGAGCTCTGGCAGCTTGTCTTTGGCCGTTCCCAACACTGAGGCGGCGGTCGCCCTCGCGCTTGTCCCGGCACCCGCCGATTTCGCAGGCGACATCATCTCGACCAGCCTCAGACCGACGGTCTCGGCGACGATCAACCCGAGCTCGGTGGCCGCTCTGACAGCCTTGCCGACGTTCTCGCCGAGCTCGGCGGCGAGCCGGACGTATTCGGGATCGGAGTCCACCGGAGGGGTCTGGCGATGAGGAGTGAAACGTTTACGCAGATCGCGCCTGTCGTCGGCGGCCTGCGAATGTCGCCCGCGATATCTCGGCACGCGTCGAACGTAGGCCGTTGCCGATGCGTTGTCAACGCCTGGAGGGATGCGGTGGCACACCTATCCCGATGACGGGATTGACCGGCAGTTGACCACTGCCGCACCGATCGCTGACCACCGCCAGGATCGTAACGGCTTGATTCTTCGAGCCTGCGATTTGGTATCGGCCTTGCCCTTCCTCACGCTGTGCCCGAGGCGTCCATTCGAACAGGGGAGGGCAGAAAATGATGTGGTCGCAACGGCGATCGCGCGCGGCGACGGTGCTGCTCGCCGCCGTGGCGATGCTCGCGCTGACGATCGCGACCGTCACGCTCGTCGACACCTTCGCGTTCGACGCGACGGCCGCTGCGCCCGCATACGTGCACTATCAGCGCGCCGAGGAGGCGCTGGCGGCAGGCGACGTCGTCAAGGCACTGCGCCACTGGCGTCACGGGCACGCGGCGGCCCTGGCGAGCCGACGCTGGGAGGGACTCGTCGAAGCGGGCGATCTCTACCGGCGCATCGGCGCCCGCGGCGGCTTCCACACGGACGCGGTCGCCCGTGCGCGCGACTGTTACCTGACGGCGCTTCTGCGCGCCCGCGGTGAGCGCTCGCTCGACGGCGTGCTGCGTGCGACCGACGCCTTCGTCGATCTCGACGACGTCGCGGTCGTCGAGCAGGGGCTGCAGATCGCGCGACACGTGGCGGCGGCCGACCCCGATCCGCGCGCGCTTGAGCGGGTGCAGCGGTTGGCGGCGCGCTGGGCTTCGCGCACCGGCCGCGCGGATGCGATGCGATCGCTGGAGACATCGCGATGAGCGAGCGCCAGCGAACCGCGATGGCCGCGCTCGCCGCGTTGAGCCTGTTGAGCCTTGCATTTCTATTCGGTGCGGTAACGGAACGGATCCGCGCGGGGTGCGAACGGAGCAGCGCCAGTGCGCTGCCCGGGGAGACGACCGCGCTGAGTCAGACGATGGAGGACCGGCGATGACCGACAGCTGGCGGCAGCACCTGAACGAGATGGACGAGGCGATCGCAAGCGGTCAGGCGGCGGCCGCGGTGCGGGCGTGGCATCGCGCCCACGCGGCCGTGATCGATCATTCCGGCTGGCAGGCGATCGCGCGCGTGGCGGAGGCGGCGCGACGCATCGGCGCCATCTCGGGCTTCGCGCGCGCGGCCGAGGCGCGCGCCAGAGAGACGTACTGGATCGCGCTGTTCCGCGCGCACCGCGAGGGCTCGCTCGCGGGCGTGCTGCAGACCGCCGAGGGGTTCGGCTCGCTCGGCGATCGCAATATGGTGGAGCAGTGCATTCGAATCGCCGAGGGGCTGGCCACGCGCGCCGGCCACGAGGGCGACCCGACGCGCGACCTTCGATCGATTGCCGCCGACCTGCTCCGCCGCTACTTCGACGCCCCTATCGAGCGGGAGGCGCGATCTCCTGCATGAAGCGATCGAGGAGGGGCCGGGGGTCCTTCGGGAGGAACATCGTCGGAATCCAGACCATGCTGACGCCGGCGGCCGCAAGGCGACCCAGCTTGTCACGGATCTCGCCGACGGAGCCGACGAGCGCGGTGTCCTTCGCAAGCCCCTCGGCCATGCCGAAGCGTTTCGTCAGCGCTGCGCGCAGGCGGTCGGCTTCGTTGCGATCATCGGTGATCAGCAGCGCCATGTTCGCCGAGCGCACGATGGAGCGCGGATCGCGGCCGGCAGCGCGGCAGTGATCGTCGAGGATGGCGCCCTTGCGCGCGAGCGTCTCGGGCCCGCCCCAGACGTTCCAGTGGTCGGCGTGACGCGCGGCGATCTTCAGCGTCACCTTCTCGCCGCCGCCACCGATCATCAGCTCGGGATATGGACGCTGCACCGGCTTCGGCGCGAGCGGCGCGTCGCTCAGCTGGTAGAAGCGTCCTTTGAACGTCGTCCTGTCCTGCGTCCACAGCGCCTTGAGCACCTGACACGCCTCGTCGAGGCGCGCGAGTCGCTCGGCCACCGTATAGAAGGGAATGCCGTACGCCTCGTGCTCGTTCTGCTGCCAGGCGGCGCCGACGCCGCAGATGAGGCGACCACCCGAGATCACGTCGACCTGGGCGGCCATCTTCGCGAGCACCGCGGGGTGTCGGTACGTGTTGCCCGATACGATCGTGCCGATACGGAGCTTCGGCACCGCCGCCGCGAGCCCAGCCAGTGTCGTCCAGCACTCCATCGTGTCGCCGACGCGCTCGGGCGTGTTCGGCATGAAATGATCAGTGACGCAGGCGGCGTCCCAGCCGCTGGCCGCCGCGTGACGCCAGAGGTCGAGCACCGCATCCCAGGTCGTGTTGCCCATTCCCGTGAAGATGCCGAAGCGCATCACCGCGCCAAACCCGAGGGTCGAGTCATGGTGTTTGGATTCTGGTACTTGGGTGACGTCGGCGCCGGCGGCGGCGCGTCGGCCGCGCGGTCGGCCTTGGTGGGCGACATATCGACCCAGCCGCGGGCGCGCAGGCAGTCTTCGTTCAGCTCGCCGCTTTTCGTCTTCGAGCACTCCGCGTAGTCACGGCGGAACTCGGCCGTCGTGTACGACTCGCCCACCTTCATCCACTGCTTATCGGCGGCGCAGCCCGCGAGGGCCGCCGCGATGACGACGAGGATCAAGGGAAACCAAATGACTCGCATGGCGTCGCATTGTACTGGATCGGTACTGGGCAGGAAACAGCGATCCCGCAACCGTCGCGGCGGGTGTACCCTCTAGGCGGTTAACGCCCATGCGCGACCGTTGGGGCGACGGCGTCTGGTCCGCTCTCCTCGAGGCCCGGGAACGGCTCGCAGCCATCCTGCCGGGACTCTTCGTGCTGATCGTGCTGCTCGGCTTCGGTGCGCTGCTCGGGTGGATGGCCAAATTCGTCCTCGAGCGCGGCGCGCGCGCGTGCGGCTTCGATCGCGTGATGGAGCGCTGGGGCGTCACCGCGTCGTTGCGGCGCTCGGGTGTGCGGCGCCCGCCATCCGGCGTGCTCGGCCTCCTCGCTTTCTGGGCGATCTTCTTGTTCTTCGCGAGCGCCGGGGTGGACGCGGTGGCGGTGCCCGGCGCTCACAGCGCGACGGCACTGCTGCTCGCGTTCCTGCCGCCGCTCTTCGCGGCGCTGCTCATCCTCGTCGCCGGCTGGCTGCTCGCGAACTTCCTGAGCCGGACGATTCTCATCGCCGCCGTCAACGCGCGGCTGCCCGAGGCGCGACTGCTCGCGCGCACCGCGCACTGGGCCGTCGTGCTCTTCACCGTCGCCACCGCGCTGACGCACCTCGGCATCGGCAAGGAAATGGTCCTGGTCGCGTTCGGCATCACGTTCGGCGGACTCGTCCTGGCCCTGGCGCTTGCGTTCGGGCTGGGCGGCCGTCATCTCGCCGCCGATCTGCTGTCGCGTCGCCTGCGCCGCGAATCACCGCCGCCGCAAGAGCGGCTGACTCATCTATAGGATTGGGGGCCCCGACATGGCCCCCAAACCCCCGTTCGCTCGTCGCGCCCCAAGTGACTCGTGGCGCTCCTCGGTCACGGTCGGAGTCAGTGACTCGTGGAGCTCCTCGGTCACCCGTTACACCCGCGCGGGGTCGAAGAGCACGTAGCCCACACCGCCCCGGGCCAGCCACACGCGTCCGAATTCGTCGGCGCGATAGCGGCGCGGCACCGCGGCAGCAGTCGGCGCGGCAGGATCGTTGACCAGCACGGTCTCGCCATCCATGCCGACCAGCACGAGCAAGTGCCCGCCGGTGGCGGCGACGGCCGCGCCGCTCAGCTCTCCCGCCGCGTAACGCACCGAGGCGACGATCGGAATGCCGCGCTCGAGACACCAGCGCGCCGTCGCCCAGTCGGGAAACCGCAAGAGATAGCCGGCGAGACCGCGCGCTGCCGCGGCCCGAATGGCAGCCGGCCAGACGCCGTAGATGTCGAGCCCGGGATGAAACACTTCGGCGGCGAGCGCCGACGGCGTCACGGCGCGCCGCCAGTAGCCGAGCACCATGGCTACGCTCGTCGGTGAGCAGATGCGTGCGCCGAGCGCGGCATCCGCTTCGATCTGGCTCAGCGCCGGCACGTCCAGCCGCGCCGGTGGCCCCACAGCGACCCGCAGGTCGGCTGGCGCGTCCTCCGCCGCGGAGAGCCCGACGAGCCAGCGCGCGCTCTCGCCCGCCCGCAACCGGACGCGCAGCCGCAAGGCATGCACCGCGGGCGCGGCGCGAAACACGTCGACGTCGCACGTGAGCGGCACCGCGGCGGATGGCAGCGGCGCGAACTCGGCGGCGCCGATCGTCGCGCTGGCCACCCAGGCCGACCACTCGCCGTCCGCGTGGGCCGAAAGCTCGAACCTGAAGGCAAGCGGCCCCGCGCTCAGCGGCGCGAACGACGGCAGCAGATACGCCGCCGGTCTGCGCGGCCTCCACGGCGGCAGCGTCACCAGCGCATCCGCGCCCTCGCGTACGGCAGCCGGAGCGGGATCGATGCTGCGCAGGCAGGACGGTGGGACCGCGCGCTCGAGCACGAGGGCATCGAGGCCCGCCGCGGCCAGGAAGAGGTCAGACGTCACAACTCCTCCGGAGTGGGCAAGGAAGTTCCCTCTCGCAAGGCCGGGATCGGCACAAGCGCGCGCCGTGTCGACCGCGGCCACCGGGCACACCGCTTGCACCCTGGCCGCGGACATCTTCGCGGACATTCACGCGGGAGGGACAGGGATGACTTTCGGAAAATGTGTTTGGGACGGTTGCACCCGCCACGCCGAGAAGGAGTCCACCGGCGCGTGCCGGGCCCATCATCTGCAGCTTCGCGACGCGCGCTGCACCACCTGTCATGGACAGTTGCGCAATCGGCTCGAGCTCGATCGCAGGCGCTGTACTCGCTGCTCCACCATGCGCGCGGCGTGATCAAACGCGACCAGCCGGCTTCCGAGCGCCCTGAATCCGATTGCGTCCACGCAGCGCGCCCTGTTTGCACCCTCACACGATTTCGCACGCCTACGTCTGGCATCGACGTTGCACCCTGACACGGGCATGAACGACCCGACGCCGTCGGAGCAAACGCCGGAGGGACAGGTCGTTCACACCTTCACCGTGCTCCGCGGAATGGCCATCGCGATCGTGATCGAGACGCGCGACTGGTATTCGGGCCTCTTGCAGGCGGCAGTCGCCCGCGTCCGCATCGAGGGACTGAACTAGGCAGGCATGCGGGGGCCGCGGGCGGTCGATGCCGCCCGCGGTACTCCCCTTGTTTCGTGCACGGCACTCAAGCCGTGCGCTCCGGCGTGCGCCGGAGACATTCAATTCCGAGGGATTCGGCGCCGCACGCGGCCGCTAGCAGGCTTCGCGCGGCGCGGTCAGCGAGTCCGGTGGCGCGTTCTCCATCCACACCTCCTGGATTGGAGTTGCCCTCGACGGCCGCGGGAACGATGTTCCCGTCGCCGTACGTCCGGTCTACTCCTTGCGCCCGCGGTCGTCAAGCCGGGTCAGCGTCCGCCGCGCAGCCGCGGATCCAGCACGTCCCGCAGCGCATCCCCGAGCATGTTGAAGCCGAACACGGCCAATGAGATGGCGACGCCGGGCCACACCGCCATCCATGGCGCGCGCAGCATGTACGTGCGGCCGGAGCCCGAGAGCATCGCCCCCCACGACGGATACGGCGGCGGCACGCCGAAGCCGAGAAACGACAGCGCGGACTCGGCGAGGATCACGGCGCCGAGACCGATCGTGGCCAGGATGATGATCGTGGCGGCGACATTCGGCAGCAGGTGGCGCACGATGATGCGGCCGTGGCCGCAGCCCATGGCGCGCGCCGCCTCCACAAACTGGCCCTGCATCACGCTCAGCGTCGCGCCCCGGATCACGCGCGAGTTGGTGGCTGCGACGATGATCGCGACGGAGATGATCAGGTTGAGCCGTCCCGGGCCGAGCACCGCCATGACCGACAGGATGATGACGAGGTAGGGAAACGACAGCCACGCGTCCACGACGCGCTGCACCACGAGATCCCACGCGCCACCGAAGTAGGCGCTCGACACGCCGATGGCGGTGGCGACCACGATGGCGAGCGCGATGGTCGAGAAGCCGACGGTGACGGAGACCCGCGCGCCGTAGACGATACGGCTCCACATGTCACGACTGAGGTTGTCCGTGCCGAGCCAGTGCGCCGCGCTCGGCGGGCTCATCCGCGCGCCGCGGATCGTCTCGTCGAAGCGGTACGGCGCGATCTGTTCGGCGAACAGCGCCATCACCAGCATCGCCGCGACGATCAGGCCGCCGGCGGCGCCGAGGGGCTTCTGCCGCGCGAAACGCGCCACCGCGCCTGCCCAGCGCACGACCGCAGCGCGTGGGCGCGCCCCCGCGGGCGCCGGCGCGGCGCCGTTGAGCTCCAGCATGGCCGAGGCGCCGCTCCTCAATAGCGGATCCGCGGGTCGAGCACGGCGTAGAGCGCGTCGACGGCGAGGTTGACGAGGACGATGGTCGAGACGACGAGCAGGTTCACACCCTGGATCACCGGATAATCGCGCTGATTGATGGCGTCGAAGAGAAAGCGGCTCACGCCCGGGAGCCCGAAGATCGTCTCGATCACGACGGTGCCGCCGAGGATCTGCGGCAGCTGCGTGCCGAGCAGCGTGATCACCGGGATCACGGCGTTGCGCAGACCGTGCTTGACGACCACGGCTCGCTCGGCGAGCCCCTTCGCCCAGGCGGTACGGACGTAGTCCTGGCGCAGGACTTCGAGCAGCATGCCGCGCGTGAGGCGCATGAGCGCGGCCGCGGACGTGATACCGAGAATCACCGCCGGCAGCAGGATCTGTGCGACGTGCGCGACCGGATCGGCGCGGAATTCCGTGAAGCCGGTGACCGGCCGCCAACCCCACCAGATGGCGGGCAGCACGATCAGCAGCGTGGCGAGCCAGAAATTCGGCACCGACAGCCCGAGGATGGCGAGGCTTCGCACGATGTAATCGGCCAGGCTGTCCTGGCGTGCCGCCGCGAGCACGCCGACCGGCAGCGCGATGAGCAGCGCGATCACCGTCGCGTACACCGCGAGCTCGGCGGTCACCGGCAGCCGCTGCCCGAGCTCCTGCAGCACCGGCCGCCGCGTCCACAAGGATTCGCCGAAGTCGCCGCGGACGGCGCGACCCAGCCATTCGACGTACTGAACGTGGAACGGACGATCGAGGCCCAGCTTCGCGCGCAGCTCGGCGATGTCCTTCGCGTACGAGGTCTCCGCGAGCATGAGCTGCACGGCGTCGCCGGGAATGAGGCGCGGCAGCATGAACACGATGGCGCTCGCGATCAGCAGCGAGGGAATGGCGACGAGCAGTCGGCGCGCGAGGTATCGCCTCAGCACGCCGGCCTCGTCGCCACGTATCTCAGCGATCCAGCCAGGCGGCCGTGAGCCGCCCGCCGAGATCGTAGCCGAGGTTCGGGCCGTAGTTCTTCAGCGCGCTCTCCCACACCGCGACGCTGAGGCCGGAATGGATCGCGACGTAGTATTGCTGCGCGGCCAGATGGCGCTGCGCGGCGTGGATCAGCTCACGACGCTTCGTCACGTCGAGCGTGCGACGCTGACGCAGGAGCAGGTCCGTCGCGACGGGGTCCTCGACGTGGCTCTGGTTGCGCGCCTCGCCGGGCAGGTACTGTGTGAGATAGCCGTCGGGCTCGAGAAAGCTCGGCTGGGGCCCGAACGCGAGCGAGTCGAACTTGCCGACGAAGCACGTCGAAAAATATGCGCCGTACTCCTTCTGGTCGAGCCGCGCGTCGATGCCCGCCTCCTTGAGCTGGGCGAGGATGAGCTGCGCCTGATCCACGAGAATCGCCGAGCCGTACGTGGTGAAGCAGACGCTGGCGGGCAGGCCGCTCGGATGACCGGCGGCGGCGAGCAGGCGGCGCGCTTCGGCCAGATCGCGCGTGTAGTAGCGAGCCGCGTCGCCGAGCTGCGCGATCGGCAGCGACCACTCCTTGAGGCCGGCCGGAATCGGGGGGTTGAGCGCGCCGGTGCCCTCGGACGTCGCGTCCATGATCGCCTGGCGATCGACGGCCAGGGACATTGCGCGGCGCACGCGCACGTCGTTGAAGGGCGGCTGATCGGTACGCATCGAGACGTGGCTCATGATGTTGGCGAGCACATCCGTCGTGCGCAGCGTCGGCCTCCGCTGCCGGAGCGCGTCGCGAATCTGCGCCCATTCCGTCCGGAACACGAGGCCGCCGTCGTAGCCGATGTCCCACTTGCCCGCGATGAACGAGGACATGCGCGAGGCCGCGTCCTCGTCGACCGTCATCTCGATTCGATCGATATGCGGTAAGCCGGTGACGAAGTAATTCGGATTGCGCACGAAGGAGAGGCTCTGGTTCGGCTTGTAGCTGTCGAGCATCCAGGGTCCGCTGCCGACGCACGCCTCGAGCTTCTTGAGATCGCCGTAGCGATCCACGCACTCCTTCGCGACGATGGCGACGGCCATGGGCGCTGCCAGCATGTCGAGGAACCACGCGAAGGGCTCCTTCAGCGTGAAGCGCACGGTGTGACGGTCGAGCGCCTCCACGCGGTCGACGAGCCGGAGCGTGGTGGCGAGCACGTTGCCGGGAACGGTGAGGAACCGCTCGACGCTGTAGCGCACGTCCTCGGCGGTGAGCTCGCGGCCGTTGACCGGGGGCCTCGGCTGCCACCGTACGCCGCGGCGCAGCTTGAAGACGTACGTCGTCTCATTGGGCTGTGTCCAGGATTCCGCGAGATCGCCTTCGATCGGAAACGTCCCCGGCGCGACCGACGGTCCCGCCTTGTGACGCACGAGGCGGCTGTGCGTGAAGGACAGCGTGCCGTGCGTCTTGAAGCTCGACGTCAGCATACCGTCGAAGTGCAGCGGATCGACGCCACGGATGGCGAGCGTGCCGCCGCGCCGCGGCGGCCCATCGGCCCGCGGCGCCTGGGCACGCGCCAACGGCGCCAGCGTCGCCCCCGCCGCGGCGCCGCCGGCGAGGGCGAGCAGCCGCCGCCGCGTCAGCGACACGCCGCGGCCCTCACCGCTCGAGCCAGGCGGCCACGAGCCGGCCACCGTAGTCGTAGCCGAGATTCGGGCCGTAGTTCTTGAGGGCGCCATCCCAGACCGCGGTGTACACCTGGCCCACCGAGGTCGTGTAGTAGACCTGTTTGGCGAGGTAGCGCTGCAGCTCGTGAATGATCTCGCGGCGCTTCGCGGGGTCAGCCGTGCGTCGCTGCCGGATCACCAGGTCGGCGGCGACCGGATCGTTCACGTGGCCCTGATTCTTGAGCTCGCCGGGGTAGTAGTAGCCGAACAGATAGTTGTCGGCGTCCAGAAACGGCGTCTGCGGCCCGAACGCCATCGAGTCGAATTTGCCGTAGAAGCACGTCGTGATGTAGGCGCCGTACTCCTTGGTGTCGAGCTTCGCGTCGATCCCGACGTCCTTGAAGTACTTCACGATCAGCTGGCTGTGGTCGATGACGATCGGCGAGCCGTACGTCGCCCAGCAGATGCTCGCGGAGAAGCCGTTCGGATAGCCGGCGGCGGCGAGCAGGCGCTTGGCGCCGGCCGGATCGTAGGTGAAGTTCTTCGCCCCGTCGCCGAGCTGATCGACGGACAGCGACCACTCCTTGAGCGCGGCCGGAACGCCCGGCGGATTGGCGATGCCCACGCCCTCGTAGAGCGTGTCGATCAGTGTCTTGCGATCGAGGGCCATCGACATCGCCTGGCGCACCCGCACGTCGCTGAACGGCTTCTGATCGACGCGCATCGAGACGTGGTTGCCGACGTTGCCCGGGAACTCGAGCGTCTTGAGGCCCGGGCGCTTCGTCTTGAGCGTGTCCTTGATCTGCACCCAGTCGCTGCGCGCGATGATGCCGGGGTTCTCCCAGCCGAGGTCGTACTTTCCCGAGAGGAACGACGCCGTGCGCGACGCGTTGTCCTCGTCGACCGTCACGTCGATGCGATCGATATTCGGCAGGCCGGCGACGAAATAGCCGGGATGGCGGACGAAGGTGTAGCCGACGTTCGGCCGGTAGCCGTCGAGCATCCACGGCCCTGTGCCGATCACCGATTCCCAGGGCTTGAGGTCGCCGAATTTTTCGACGCACTCCTTGGCCACGATGGCGACGGCCATCGGGTTGGCGAGCATGTCGAGAAACCAGGCGAACGGCTCCTTCAGCGTGAACTTGACGGTGTAGCGATCGACGGCCTCCACGCGGTCGACGGAGCGCAGCATGTACGCATTGGCGTTGCCCTTCACCGTGAGAAAGCGCTCGATCGTGTAGCGCACGTCGTCCGCCGTCAGCTCGCGCCCGTTCACCGGCGCCTTGTTGTGCCAGCGCACGCCGCGCCGAAGCTTGAACACATACGTCGTCTCGTTGGGCTGCGTCCACGACTCCGCCAGATCGCCTTCGATCGCGAACGTTCCCGGGATCACGCTCGGGCCGGCCTTGTGCCGAACGAGCCGGCTGTGGGTGAACGTGTAGGCGATGTGGGTCTTGTAGGAGATCGTCTGGTCGGGATCCCACGACGGCGGATCCCAGAGTCGCAACGTCAACGTGCCGCCGCGGCGCGGCGTCTGCGCCCGCGCGGCGTGGGGCAGGACGGCGGCGGCGAGCGAGCCACCGCCGAGGGCGAGCACGTGGCGTCGGCTGAGGTCCATGCGGGCCTCCGGGTTGGGTCAGCCGCGGGCGAGCGCGGCGAGCACCTCGTCGAAGATGCCGAGCGTCTCGTTCACGTCGGCGTCGGAATGGGCGAGCGACACGTAGATCTTGTTGACGGCCTTGACCATGCCGCGTCGCAGCAGCTCCTGGTTGAACCGCGTGATCTTCGCGCGATCGGCCGTGAGCGTGCTGCGGTAATCGACGATCGGGCGGTCGGTGAAGAACAGATCGAACACGGGCGGCTCGCCGCTGACCTGCGCGGACACGCCGTGCTTCCTGATGGCGGCCTGCAGACCGGCCTTCAGTCGCGCCCCGGTGGCGAACAGCCGCTCATAGGTGCCGGGGCGGCGCAGCTCGGCCAGCGTGGCGAGGCCGGCCGCCGCCGCGATGGCGTTGCCGTTGAACGTGCCCGCCTGCCAGACGTAGTCGGGCGTGCCCTCCAGCGACGCATCGAAGTGACGCATGATGGCCGTTGGCCCCGCGATGCAGGCGAGCGGAAAGCCGCCCGCCACGACCTTGCCGAACGCGGCGAGATCCGGCACGACCTTGTAAAACTCCTGCGCGCCACCGTAGGCGAACCGGAAACCGGTCACGATTTCGTCGAAGACGAGCGGCACCCCGTGGCGCTGCGTCGCGCGGCGCAGGCCTTCGAGAAAGCCCGGGGCCGGCGGGATCGTCCGCTGATACGGCTCGATGATGACGGCCGCCAGCTCGTCGTGATGCGCGTCGATGAGCGCCTCGGTGGTGGCGAGGTCGTTGTACGGCGCAACCAGCACCTCGCCGTCGATGGCGTGCGGAATCCCCGCGGAGTCGACCATCGGCGCCGGGAAGGCCTTCGGCGAGCGCGGCACCACGCTCATGAGCACGTAGTCGTGCGTGCCGTGAAAGCCGCCCTCGAACTTCATGATCTTGTCGCGCTTGCGGTAGGCGCGCGCCACGCGCAGGGCGAAGAACGTCGCCTCGCTGCCGCTCGCCGTGTAGCGGACCTGCTCCGCGCACGGCACGGCGGCGACGATCTCTTCGGCCAGGCGGATGGCGGGCTCGTTAACGACGAAGTAGGAGGTGCCGCGCTCCATCTGGCGCTGCACCGCTTCCACCACGGCCGGGTGCGCGTGACCGAGCAGCATCGGCCCCGAGCCCAGCAGATAGTCGAGATAGCGGCGGCCGGTCATGTCGTAGAGGTAGGCGCCGCGGCCCTCGCGGACGACGAACTCGAGCCCGGGTCCCGAGCGATGACTGCCGAGGAGACCGCCGGGAAGCACGCGCGCGGCGCGCTCGAGAAGATCGCGTTGATCACTCATGGATGGACCCCGCCTCGTTGCGAAGAGTGCGTCATGATACCAGAAGTTCGCGCGGCCTCTAGCCTCCGGCGCGCTGGATGAGCTTCTTCGCCAGCGCCAGGTGCGGCGCATCGACCATGCGGCCCTTGAAACGGAACGCGTAGGCGCCGCGCGCGGCATGCTCGGCGAACGCCGCCACCAGCTCGCGCGCTTCCGCCACGGATTCCTTCGACGGCGTGAAGACGTCGTTGATCACGTCGATCTGGCTCGGATGGATCGAGATCTTCCCGGAGAAGCCCATCGCCAGCCCGTCCTCGCACTCCCGGCGCAGTCCCTCCAGGTCCGCGATGTCCGTGTACACCGTGTCGATGGCATCCACGCCGGCCGCCGACGCCGCGATCGCGCACATCGTGCGCGCATAGCGCGGGATGTCGAGATAGCCGCCGCGCGCGTCACGCACGCGCGGCAGCCCCATCGCCGCCCCGAGATCCTCGATGCCCCACGAGATGGCCACCGTGCGCGGCGTCGCGGTCGCGACATCGCGGATGTTGAGCAGGCCCTCCGGCGTCTCGGTGGCGATCAGCACGAGGCGCGTGCTGCCGTGGGAAATCCCGTGACGGTCCTCGAGCGCGTCGAGCGTCTGCGCGATCTCGCGCACCTCCGCCGCGTGCCGGGGCTTGGGCACCACGTACCCGGTCGGCCGGCCCGCGATCGTCTCCGCGAGATCGTCGCGGCCGAGGCCGGTGGCGACGGGATTCATGCGCACCCAGCGCTCGCGGCCGCCGAAGTCGCGCCCGAGCCACTCGCGCACGATGGGCCGCGTCGCCGCTTTCAGATCCGGCGGCACCGCGTCCTCCAGGTCGAGGATGAGACCGTCGGCGGCGAGCGTGAGCGCCTTGTCCAGCATCCGCTGCTGCCCGCCGGGAACGAAATGCAGCGATCGCCGCGGCATCAGACGCGCTTGCGCATCATCGCGTTACGGCGGGCGCGCATCACGATCTCGCCGTGCTGATTCCTGGCGCGATGCTCGAAGGTCACGATGCCCCACTGCGGACGCGACTTCGACTCGCGCTTGTCCACGATTTCCGTCTCCGCGTAGATCGTGTCGCCGTGGAACACCGGCCTGGGGAACTCGACCCGATCGAAGCCGAGGTTGCCGACGGTCGTGCCGAGCGTCGTCTCACCGACCGAGAGCCCGACAGCGATGCCGAGCGTGAGCAGGCTGTTCACCAGGGGCTTGCCGAACTCCGCCTTGCCCGCGGCGTGGAAATCGAGGTGGAGCGGCTGCGGGTTCATGGTCATGCACGTGAAAAACACGTTGTCCGCCTCGGTGATCGTGCGTCCGGGCTGATGCGAAAGCACGGCGCCGACCTCCAGCTCCTCGAAAAACTTGCCGGCCATGCGTGCCTCTCTCGTGTATACGCTCGCCTCGGACGGCGGGGCCCCAGCCCCGCGACGTCCTGCGGCTCGCCGAGCGGCGGTGGGCGGATGGTAACATTCCACACGTCCATGAGCGACGGCCCGCCGCCGACCGCACCGAGCCCGGCCACATGCGCACGCTGCGACAAGACGCTGACGGACGGCGATCGCGTCGTCGCCGGCGATCGCGCTTTCTGTCGCTCGTGCTTCGAGGTCCTCACGTTCGAGCTGCGGCAGGCGGTCGTGCGCCTGTCGCAGGACGTCAACTATCCGCTGGCCGCGGTCGGTGCCGCCCTGGGTGGCGCCGCCGGGGCGCTCGCGTGGTGGGGCTTCACCGCGCTCACCGGCATCGGCCTCGGGCTCGTCGCGGTCGTGATCGGCTTCCTCACCGGCCACGGCGCCGTGCGCTTCTCGGGCGGCAAGCGCGGCGCGGGGCTGCAGGCGATCGCCGTCAGCGCCGGCGCGCTCGCGTTTTTCCTCGCGAGCTACCTCGTGAACATGACGTTCATCAACCAGGCGCTGCAGCAGCGCGGCGAAGCCTGGCGCGTGCCGTTCCCGCCGGACAGCCTCGAGACGTTCTATCGTGTCATCGCGCTCAATTTCGGCGTGATGAAGCTCGTGTTCCTGGCGATCGTGATCTACGAGGCGTGGACGATCCCGCGGCTGCCCAAGCTGAACCTCGCCGCGTGACCAACGACGCCGAGCGCCGCGCGCGCGAGATCGACAACCTGCGCGCCGTCTATCAGAGCCTGCAGTCGGGTGGAACACCGGCCGGCGGGCGCTCGCGCGTTGGACGCACCGTCGCCGCCGGCGCCGTCGGCGGCGGTCTGCTCTTCGTGCTGAGCAAGCTGAAGCTCATCGGCCTGCTCGCCGGCGTGCTCAAGTGGAAGACGCTGGCCACGATGCTGCTCTCGATCGGCGCCTATGCGCTCGAGTGGGGCTGGACCTTCGCAGCCGGCTTCGTGCTCCTGATCTTCGTGCACGAGATGGGGCACGCGATCGCCCTGCGCCGCGAAGGCATTCCCGCGGGCGCGCCCGTCTTCATCCCCTTCGTCGGCGCGTTCGTCGCGATGCAGGGCCGCCCGCGCGACGCGGCCGTCGAGGCGCGCGTGGCGATGGCGGGCCCCCTCATCGGCTCGCTCGCGGCGTGGACGGTGCTCGGCGCCGGGCTGGCGTGGCCACAGCCGCTGCTGGTGGCGCTCGGCCACACGGCGGTTC